>Ga0208851_1000086_pt1 | contig 38310 bp, 35 predicted proteins | sample NGESurshal092012_FD_184481 | JGI IMG/M metagenome (GOLD analysis project Ga0208851, IMG submission 184481) | Arctic peat soil microbial communities from Barrow, Alaska - NGEE Surface sample 415-2 shallow-092012 (SPAdes) | ecosystem: Environmental > Terrestrial > Soil > Wetlands > Peat ... | reverse complement strand
CTCCCGCATCTGCCTCGAGGAGCAGGCGACCGCCCCGCTCAAGCGCCGCTGGCAAGAGATGGCCCGCACGTCCTTCCACGCGCACCAGAGCTGGCTCGGGCTTGCCGACCAGCCGGTTGAGTTCATCGATCAGTTCGTCGGCGTGCGACTTCCTCGCCCGACGCCCCCGGTGGATTCACGCCCCAAGTTCGCCCACTTCGAGCCCGAGCTACTCGAGCCATTCACGCCAGGCCTGGTCGAGACCTTCGCCCCGGGAACCCATCCGCTCGGTGACCTCACGCTGCGTCAGTTCCCCACGCTCATGTACAACCTGACCGCGTACTCTCGCCTGATGATGAATGACTTCCTGGCTCGCGGCGGGCAGATCGAGGTTCGGGAGTTTCGATCCCCGGCGGAGCTCTCCCGGCTGCGCCAGCGGACGGTGATCAACGCCACCGGCTACGGGGCCCGGGCGCTCTTCGAGGACACGACCATGGTCCCGGTGCGCGGGCAACTCGCCCGCACGCCGGCGGAGCCGGACATCTCCTACGGACTCGTGGCCGCGGGCGCCGCCTTCGTTCCCCGCCGGGATGGGTTCGTCTTCCAGATCCTCGGTCCGGACGAGTACGACGGATACGGCGACGAAACCGTGGTGCCGGATCGCGCCGAGGCCGAGCGAGCGGTGCGGACCATCACCGGGCTCTTCGAGGGCAGCGGGGCGCCGATGTGATCCTGCGGCTGCGGCCATGCCTTCCTCCCCCTCGCCCGCCCGCGGGCCTGGGCGCTGCCATCCGTCCTCCGTTGGGCTCGTCACCCATGGCTGCGAATGTCGTTCGCCCGCCCTTCAGCGGGTCCAGCTGACACCCCGCTGGGCGCGGTAGTCCGTCACCAGCGAGGCGAGCACGGTGGAGATCCCGGCCCCGAGCGACAGGAGCGTGGAAAGCCGCGAGCGCCGGTGGAAGCCGAGCAGGAAGGGGAGCGCCGCCGCGGAGATTCCCCACACGTGGTCGATGACCTCGTGCACCTCGATGGGCACCAGCTTGGCCAGGCTGAGCCGGTAGTCGGTCACCGCGGACACGCCCCCGCCTGCCGCGGCGAGAGCCCAGCCGGTCGTACGGCCCACCGGGTCGCGGGCCACGATCGCCGCGGTGGCGAGCGTGAGCGCGCCGGCGTAGTCGAGCACCGAGTGCACGTCCTGGGGGATCCACCGTGCGAGGGGGAGGACCCTGGCCACGGGCCGCGCCAGGATGCCGGAGGAGAGGCGGTCGGTGTACGCCTCGGTGTCGGCGAGCTCGGCGAAGTCGGACGCGGTCACGGATGGGCGGGGCGCGTCGGGGTCGGGGAGGGTGAGTTCCCTGTCCGGGGCGGAGGCGTCGCTGGATCCAGAGGTGGGGGAGGTCATGGGTCCCAGGGTGTGCACCCCAGGGCCACATGGTGAGCCCGCCTCGGTCCGGCACGCCGGCCTCCCGGCAGAGGTGGCGAGCGTGCGGGACCTACAGATCCAGCGGCCCGAAGTGCAGCGGCGTGTTCTTGTTGATCAGCCCCGACCGCCCGAACTGGGGCATGTCGTTGATGGCCCCGGCGGCGCTGGCCAGGGTGCCGGTCGATCCGAACGTCATGTCCGCGCCGGCCAGCATCCGGAGCACCTGCGCGTAGAGGTCCCCGAGCGAGTTCACCTGCCCCACCACGTGTCGCCCCTGGCCCTTGGGGAAGGCGCTCGTCATGCCCGCGAGCACCACCGGGCAATTCAGCCCAGCCATCCGTTCGATCGGACAACCGACAGTTTGACCGCGGATAAATGAAACCGGGGCGGAGCTGCGCGACGAGGGCTCGCCGGCGAGTGTCGGGTGACGCTCATCGGACATGCGGCGCATGGTGCTCTCGCCCCGGGGCGGAGCGAAGTATCGCTCTCGCACATGCGCTTCCTCGGAATCGGGGACTCGAACGACCTGCTCGCGCTCTACCTCCAGCTCGAGCACCAGGGGCATGAGGTCCGGGTGCACGTCCGCGACCCGGATGCCGCCGACGTGGGCCTGGGACTGGTGCCCCGTGTGGACGACTGGCGCGCAGCGCTCCCGTGGGTTCGCGCAGCGGGCCGCGAGGGCGTCCTTCTCTTCGAGACCGCCACCGACGGCGTGCTCCAGGACTCGCTCCGCCGGGACGGATACCAGGTCATCGGCGGGAGCGCGGCGGGCGACCGGCTCGAAGCCGAGCGCGAGGTGGGCCAGCAGCTCCTGGCGACCCTTGGACTGCGGACCGCGGAGACGCAGCTCTTCGTCGACTTCGAGGCGGCCGCGCGGTTCGTCCGGGAGCGGCCGCGCCGGTACGTGTACAAGCCGGACGGGTTGGGCTTCGCGTCCACGCGGACCTACGTGGGCCAGCTCGAGGACGGGACGGACCTGCTCCCGATCCTGGCACGGCAGAGCGCGACGTGGCCGGTGGACACGCCGGTCCGCTTCATCCTCATGGACCATGTGAGCGGCGTGGAGATGGGGGTCGGTGCGTACTTCGACGGCCGACGCTTCCTGCGACCTGCCTGCCTCGACTGGGAGCACAAGCGCCTCTTCCCGGGCGACCTGGGCGAGCTCACCGGCGAGATGGGCACGCTCGCCACGTACGACGGCAGCGACCGCTTCTTCGAGGCGACGCTTGCGCGGGTGGAGCCCTGGCTCGCGCGGGCCGGCTACTGCGGATACATCAACCTGAACACCGTGGTGAACGCCGACGGCGTGTGGCCGCTCGAGTTCACCTGCCGTTTCGGGTACCCCGGGTACGCGGTGCTCTCGGTCCTGCAGCGGGATGGCTGGGCGGCGCTGTTCCGGCAGCTCCTGTCCGGTGACGGAGGCTCGTTCCGCAGCGAGCGGGGGTTCTCGGTCGCGGTCGTGCTCACGGTCCCGCCCTTCCCGTACCGCGACGGGTACGCGCGCCTCTCGAAGGGGTTGCCGATCACCTTCAGGCGTGACCTGGCCGAAGACGAGCGCGACCGGCATCTGCACCCGGGCGAGGTGACACGCGCCGGCGGCATGCTGCTCACTGCGGGCAGCGTGGGCTACGTGATGGTCGCGACGGGCATGGGGCGCGACGTTCCGGAGGCGCGGAAGGCGGCGTACCGGACCGCGGCGAAGGTGGTCGTCCCGAACGTGCGCTACCGGCTCGACATCGGCCAGCGCTTCATCGCGGAGGACAGGGCGACGCTGGAGCGGCTCGGCTGGCTCTCACCGCCGCCGGGCGACGATCGAGAGCAGCGCGATGCGATCGACCCCGGCGTAGACCGGTGACTCCAGCTCCTCTCCGAACACGTCGGGATCCATCTCGGCGATCTCCGCCGTGGTGCAGGACTCCTCGACCAGGCGTTCCATCGTGCGCCGGAACGGATCCACCCCGTCCAGGATCGGGCTGCCGGTATAGAGGACCAGCAGCCCTCCCGGACGGAGCCGCGCCAGGGCCTCTCGCGCGATGCGCTCGGCGATGTCGGTCCCGAGCGGGCCTCCCCCGTGCCGGTACTGCCTCTCCGCCGGATCGACCAGGTAGGGCGGGTTTGCGACGACGACGTCCGGCGATGAAGTCACTGCGTCGAGAAATGCGCCTTGATGCACCTCGGCGTTGTCGGCTCCAGCGAGCTCGACGTTCACCTGAGCGAAGCGCGTTGCCCGCCCATTGGGGTCGGAGAGCAGCACCCGTCGTGCCCGCCCGGCGAGGACCAGACCGCCCACTCCCGAGCCGCAGCCGACGTCCACCACCGTGTCGGCGCGGTCCACCGTCCTCTCGAGCAGCGCGCAGAACCGGTACGTGTCCGGTCCGAAGAAGACCGCGTCCCCGGTGGTGGTGGGGTACGCCGAGTGCACGGCGAGCAGCGTCCCGAGGCTCGAGAAGCGGACGCTGCTCCTCCAGAGCGTTCCGTCCTGTCGCAGCCACTCCGGTGCAAGCAGCTCGAACAGCTCCTGGCCAACGAGCTCGGGACGGAAGGGAAGGCTCCAGCCGAAGACGTCGCGCAGACTCCGAGCTTCCGCGTCGGGCCGGTGCGCGAGCACCCGGGAATGCGAGGCGGGGGTGATGGTGGTGAACGCATACCCGCGACGCCGGAGGAGGCGCCCGGCCTCGAGGAGCGGCGTGTCGCACTCCGGGAGTGCGCGCCGTTCCTCCGGAATCGTCGTGGCCAGTCCCGCCATGGGTCCCCAATTGTCGGGCGCGGACACCCTCGCTCCAAGTGCTCCTCCCCACGGACGGTCAGCGGGCGGACAGCTCGGCGGCGACCTCACCGCTGGACGGGGTTTGACCCGAGGGCGTGAGCAACGGAGCAGGGGAGTCGCCGGGCGCCGGGGGTACACTGGCCGGCGATGGACGAACCGAATGGCTGCGGCGCCCCGGTCTCACACGAGAGCACGGAGTTCGCGCGCGAGTGGACCGAGATCCTGAACGAGATCCGGGTCGCCTTGCCGGGCGTCCAGCTGCTGTTTGGCTTCCTGCTCGCCGCGCCCTTCACCGACGCGTTCAAGGTGATGAGCGACGTCCGGCGCTACGGCTACTTCATCTGCTTCCTGAACACGACGCTCTCCAGCGCCTTCCTGATCGCGCCCTCGGTGTACCACCGGCTCCACTGGCGCCGTGACGTCCGTGACAAGGAGCTGATGCTCCGGACGTGCAACGGCCTGGCGATCGCCGGGATCGTCTTCCTCGCCCTGGCGATGACCAGCGCGGTCTTCGTGATCAGCTCGGCATTCGCCGGCCGCGCGGTGGCAGCGCTGGTGGGCAGCGCGGCGGGACTCCTCTTCGCCACGCTCTGGTTCGGCTTGCCGCTCGCACGAAGGAGCGCCGAGCGCCAGCGCTCCCGGGAGCCGGGTCGCGCTGTGGATCGTCGCTCGCGCTGACGCGTGGGGAGCTGACGGCGCACGGAGCACACCCGACTCCGCACGCGCACTTCCTCCGCCGTGCGTGAGGCTGGACCCGTCGAGACCGGCGTGGCCCGGGCGTACGATGTTCCGACGCAGTCGCGCCGGAGACCCTCGTTCATGGCCGAAGACATCGCAGAGAAGCTCGGGACCGATCTCGCCGGGCGTTACCGTTTCATCGGAGAGATCGGCCGGGGCGGGATGGCCAACGTGTATCTGGCCGCGACCCGCGGAGCGATCGGCGGCTTCCAGAAGCTGATGGTCATCAAGCTGCTCCGGGCCGACCTCGCCGAGGAGCAGGAGTTCAGACAGATGTTCCTCGCCGAGGCGCGGCTCGCCGCCCGACTCAGCCATCCGAACGTCGTGCAGACGTACGACGTCGGCGAGGACGCCGGCCGGTACTACCTGGCGATGGAGTTCGTCGATGGCCAGACCCTGGACGCGGTCCGCCGGGCGCCGGACGCCCCGACCTTCTTCCCGCCGCGGACGCAGCTTCAAGTCTTGGTGCACGTGCTGGCGGGCCTTCACTACGCGCACGAGCTGAAGGACTACGACGGCAAGCCGCTGAACGTGGTCCATCGCGACGTGACCCCGAGCAACATCCTCCTCGGGTACGACGGACGGGTGAAGCTCGTGGACTTCGGCGTCGCCAAGGCGCTGGACTCGGGCACTCAGACCCGCGCCGGAGTGGTGAAGGGCAAGACCGGCTACATGGCGCCGGAGGCGTTCACCGACAGCGGCCACGTCGATCGCCGCGCCGACATCTACTCGGTCGGGGTCCTGCTCTGGGAGACGCTGGTCGGCCGGCGGATGTGGAAGCACCTCAGCTCGACCGACCGCCTCCAGCGGGCCATCGAGGGTGAGATCGAGCCGCTGCGGCCGCTGCTCCCCGAGCTCCCGGCGAGGCTCGAGCAGATCTGCATCAAGGCGCTGCAGCTGAGGCCGGAGAACCGGTACGCCACCGCGGCCGAGCTCCAGGCCGACCTCGAATCCTACCTCGAGCGCCATCCTCCGCGGGTCAGCGAGCGGGAGATCGGTCACGCGCTCACCGAGGCGTTCGCCGGCGAGCGAAAGCGCATGACCTCGGTCATCGAGCACCAGCTGAAGAGCGACGCCGACGTGAAGACGCTGCCGGACCTCAGTCCACAGACGTCGCAGCTCGTCACCGGGGTGGGGTCGACCCTGAGCCGCTTCAGCCTCGGCCCGGCACAGAAGGCGAAGTCCACCGGGAAGGCGAAGGCGACGCCCTCCCGGCTCCCGCTCGGCGTGGCGGTGTTCGTGACGGCGCTGGCCCTGGGAGCGGGTCTGGCATGGCTGCTCCGGTCCGGTGAGTCGAGAGCGCCGGTGGCCGCGGCTCCGCCGAGGAGCGCCGCGGGCAGCACCGCCAGCGCACCGGGCTCCGTGTCCCGGCGGGTCCGCGGGGTGACGGAGACCGAGGTCCTGATGGGGATGAGTGCGGCCTTCTCCGGGCCTTCCCAGGAGCTCGGCACGCGGATGAAGCTGGGAATCGAGACTGGCTTCTCCGAGGTCAACGCCGCGGGCGGACTGAACGGCCGCGAGCTCCGGCTGGTGGCGCTCGATGACGGCTACGAGGGCAGCCGTGCCCTCGAAAACATGGCCGAGCTGCTCGAGCCACGCGGAGTCTTCGGAGTGATCGGAAACGTGGGAACGCCGACGGCCAAGGAGACCGTTCCCTACGCGGTCAAGAACCGGATGCTCTTCTTCGGCGCGTTCACCGGAGCCTCGCTGCTCCGCAAGGACCCGCCGGACCGGTACGTCTTCAATTACCGCGCGAGCTACCAGGACGAGACGGCGAAGATGGTCCACTACCTGCTCGACGTGAAGCGCATCGATCCGAGATCGATCGTGGTCTTCGCCCAGCACGATGCCTACGGCGACGCCGGATATGACGGCGCGTCGAAGATGGTCCGGAAGGCCGGACACACCGACGTGGATCTCCTCCGCGTCGACTACGAGCGCAACACGGTCGACGTGGACGCCGCGCTCAAGGCGCTGCTCAAGTATGATCGGGCCACCGTCACCACGCGCGGGCCCAAGGGACAGGAGACCATTCGCCAGCGACATCCGGTCAAGGCGATCATCCTCGTCGCCTCGTACAAGGCGGCGACTCGCTTCATCCAGAAGGTGAAGGACGCAGGGATCGACGCGGTGTTCCTGAACGTGTCGTTCGTGGGGAGCAACGCTCTTGCCGACGGCCTCAAGGAGCTCGGACCCACGTACGCCGGCGGCGTCATCGTCACGCAGGTGGTGCCGCACTACGACTCGGGCGCGACCGGCGTCATCCGATACCGTGAGGCGCTGAAGAAGTTCCACCCCGATCAGCACCCCGACTTCATCTCGCTCGAGGGCTACGTCGCGGCCCAGCTATTCGCTCAGGGCCTCCGCCGGGCGGGGCGGGACCTGGACACGGAGAAGCTGGTGGACGCGCTCGAGGGCATCCGCGACTACGACCCTGGGACCGGGACGGTGATGAGCTTCGGGCCGTCCGAGCACCAGGCATCGCACAAGGTCTGGGGCACGGTGATGGACGCCCAGGGTCAGTTCAAGACCCTGGACATGGACTGAGCCTGGGGGTCGGGCCAAGGTCCCACTGGCGGGTCCCGCCCGCCTGGCCTATGCCGAGGCGGGGTGCCCGCCATGTCCTCCCAGAACTCTGGTCGCGGCCAGGAAGCGAAGGGCCGCGTGAAGCACGAGCTGGAGCAGTTTCTCGTGCTCGCGCTCTTCCTCTTCTTCTTCTTCGGGTCGGTCACCAGTTATCGGCACCTCGTCCTCGCCGAGTACCAGATCAGCGATTTCGACTACGGCTGGGCGGCGGTGAAGGCGCTGGTCTTGGCGAAGGTGATCCTGATCGGGGAGATCCTCCACCTTGGCAAGCGTTTCGAGGGTCGCCGGGTCGTCGTCGCGATCATCGGGAAGACCCTGGTATTCGGAGTGTTCATCGCGGCGTTCGCCGTCTGCGAGCACCTCGTGTCCGCGCTCGTCCACCACCGGGCGGTCCACGACGAGTTCCGGCTCACCTCGAGGCAGGGCTACGAGCTGCTCGCCCGGGTCCAGCTCGAGGTGGTGGCGCTCCTGCCGCTGTTTGCGTTCAAGGAACTGGGTCGGGTCCTGGGCGTGGGAGACGTCACCGAGGTGCTGTTCCGCCGGGAGCCGGAGGGCCCGGTTCCGAAAGGTCGAGCACCGAGCCACGACTCACACAGCCTGTGATAGAGGCTGACGCTCTCACCTCGGGGTTCGAATGCCTCTCTGGCAGCGTGCGGCAGCGGAGCTGGTCGGAACATTTTGGCTGGTGCTCGGTGGATGCGGCAGCGCGGTGCTGGCGGCCGCGTTTCCAGGCGTTGGAATCGGACTCCTCGGAGTGTCCCTCGCCTTCGGCCTGACGGTGCTCACCATGGCCTTCGCCATCGGGCACGTCTCTGGCTGCCACCTCAACCCGGCCGTCTCCGTGGGGCTCACGGTGGGGGGGCGATTCAAGGCCGCCGAGCTGCCGGCATACATCGTGGCGCAGGTCGTAGGTGCGGCGATCGCCGCCGGGACGCTCTACTTGATTGCCAGTGGCAAGGCGGGCTTCAGCACTGCCGGCGGACTGGCCAGCAACGGGTACGGCCCGCACTCGCCAGGAGGGTACTCGCTGGCCTCCGGCTTCCTCTCCGAGGTGGTGATGACGGCGGCGTTCCTCTTCGTCATCATGGGCGCCACCGACGAGCGCGCGCCGAAGGGCCTCGCCCCGATCGCCATCGGCCTGTGCCTCACGCTCATCCATCTGGTCTCCATCCCGGTCACCAACACGTCAGTGAACCCCGCCCGGAGCACGGGCCCGGCCCTAGTCGTTGGCGGCTGGGCGCTGGAGCAGCTGTGGATGTTCTGGCTGGCCCCGCTCATCGGCGGGGCCCTCGGCGCCGTGGTGTACGGGGTGGTGGCAGCTCCGAGGACGGCGAAAGCTCCTGTCGTTGCCACCCGGTGAGGGGGAAGTTGGACCATCGTCCCATGCCCGTTGGCCGGATCGCTGGGCTATCGACCCTCAGTTTCCAACCATGACGCGAAAGGGTCTCACCATGTCGAGTGCCATCAAGTGGGCTGGGGTTCTGGGAATCGCGCTGCTCGTTGCCTGCGTGAGCCAGACCCAGGAGCTGAACCAGAGCCAGGATGCGGCGGTCGCGGTCGCATTGCGGCGCGGCCAGTTCGAGCTCAGCTGTCCCACCGCGCAGGCCATCATGCTGTCGCGGACCATGCTCGAGCCCGTCGCGTGGCAGGGCACCGAGCGCGCCGAGTACACGGTCGGCGTCGAGGGCTGCGGGAAGAAGGCCTCCTACATCGTGGTCTGCCCCCAGAACGCCTCGGGGTGCGTCGCGGCCGCCTCGAAGACCAACACCACGATCCAACAGTAACTTCCGAGTCTCGACGGGACCCCCAGTGGCAAGGCCAACGGCAGGCCTTGCCGCAAGGCTTGCACTGGGACCTTGGTCTCATTGCCGGATTTCCGGCTTCCGGGCATCGCTCTCCAGCCGAAGGGAGGACGTATGTCACATCGAGTCGTCGGAGCCGTCTGCAGCGCGCTGTTCCTCGCTGCATGCGGGGTGTCCAAGGACGAGTTCGCAGCCGCGCAGCGCGACGCCGCGAGCAACCTCAAGAAGTACGAGGACGCGGCGCAGAAGAACGCGGCTCTGGAAAAGAAGGTCGCGGACCTTCAGGCCCAGAACGCGGCACTGAGCCAGTCCACCAGCGAGCTCGAGGCCAAGAGCAAGCAGTACCAGGAGCTGGCCGGGACGCTCAAGGAGCAGATCCAGAGCGGCCAGGTGGAGCTGTCCGAGCTCAAGGGCAAGATGACGGTGAAGCTGAAGGACCGGGTGGTCTTCTCCTCGGGCTCGGCGGTCATCAACAGGCCGGGCCGCGACGCGCTCGACGCGGTCGCCAAGGCCTTCCTGGGTCTTCAGGGCAGAAATGTGATCGTCGCCGGGCACACCGACAACGTGCCGGTCAGGCGGGGGAGCGCCTTCAAGGACAACTGGGACCTCTCCACCCTGCGCGCGGTGAGCGTCGTCCGCTACCTGCAGACCCGCGGCGTCGATGCCAAGAGTCTGGGCGCGGCGGGGTTCTCCGAGTACCGGCCGCTCGCCCCGAACGAGACCGCGGAAGGTCGCAGCCAGAACCGGCGGATCGAGATCGCACTGACGGCAGCGGACTACACCCCTCCCGTGGTGGACATGCCCGCTCCACAGCCGGAAGCGGCCCCCGCCCGCTGAGCGACCTCTGAGCCTCGAAAGTCTCGCTCGACACTCGGCCAAGTTGTCGATAACTGGGCGTTGGGGCAGGGACCGGGGAGGACCGATGTCGTCCAGACGTGCTGGCTGGTGGGTGCTCCTCGGGAGCCTTGGTGCGTCGCTCGTGCTGATGGGTTGCAAGAAGCCACCCGCTCCCTTGCCGCCGCCCACGGTCCTGGTGACGCCGGCGGTGCAGCAGGACCTCAGCCTCTCGGCCGAGATGGTGGGGACCATCGACGGATACGTCAACGCCGAGATCCGGGCCCGGGTGCGGGGTTTCCTGAAGACCCAGGACTACGCCGATGGCGCCTTCGTGAGGAAGGGGCAGCTGCTCTTCACCATCGACTCCGCGGAGTTCGAGGCCGCGGCGGCGAAAGCGAAGGGTGGGCTCGCCAGGGCGCAGGCCGCCTACGGGCAGACCAAGGCCACGGTGGACCGGTATCGGCCACTCGCTGCGAAGCAGGCCGTCAGCCAGATGGATCTCGACGACGCGATCTCCGCCCAGCGGGCGGCCACGGCGACCGTCGACTCGGCCAGGGCCGTGCTCGACGAGGCCATGCTCAACCTCTCGTACACCCGCATCAGCTCGCCGGTGGATGGAGTGGCAGGTACGCCGCTGGTCCGGGTGGGAAACCTGGTCGGGCAGGGTGAGCCGACCCTGCTCACGACCGTCTCCCAGCTCGACCCGATGCGGGTCACCTTTCCCATCAGCGAGGCCGACTACCTGCGCATCGCGACCAGGGCCGCGGCGCTCGAGGCGCAGGACCCGCTCGACGCCGGTCCCGACCGGCGGGTCCTGGAGCTCGTCCTGGCCGACGGTTCGGTCTACCCCCACAAGGGGTGGTTCACCGCCTTGAACCGCGAGGTGCAGAAGGGAACCGGAACCATCCAGGTCCAGACCGTGTTTCCCAATCCCCAGCGGGTCCTGCGCCCAGGACAGTACGGGCGGGTCCGGATCCCCCGGCAGGAGGCGGGGAAGGGGATGATCGTGGTGCCGGAGGCCGCGGTGAAAGAGCTCCAGGGCGCCTACACCATCGCGGTCGTGGCGCCCGACGACACGGTGCAGATCCGCGCCGTCCAGGTGGGACCGCGCGCCGGGGCGCTGTGGGCGATCGCCAAGGGCGTGAGCGCCGGCGACCGGGTGATCACCGAGGGCGTGCAGAAGGTCTCGGAGGGGACGAAGGTGACCCCGAGGCTGGACCCCGCGTTCTCCGCGGTCGGAAGAACGTCAGGCACGGATGCAGGGAGCTGAGCCGTGATCTCCGCGTTCTTCGTCCGCCGCCCGATCGTCGCCATCGTCATCGCGATCGTCACGGTCATCGGCGGCGCGGTGGCGGCGCTCCGGCTTCCCGTCGCGCAGTACCCGGACATCGTCCCGCCGCAGATCCAGCTGACCACGACGTACACCGGCGCCGACGCCCTGACCATCGAGCAGTCGGTGGCCACGCCCATCGAGCAGCAGATGAACGGCGTGGACAACATGCTCTACCTGCAGAGCACCAACGCCAACGACGGCACGCTGACCCAGATCGTCACCTTCGCCCTGGGGACCAACGTGGACATCGACAACGTCCTGGTCCAGAACCGTTACAGCCAGGCGCAGGCCACGCTTCCCCAGGAGGTGAAGAACTACGGGGTGACGGTCAAGAAGAAGCTTCCATTCCCGCTGATGATCGTCTCGCTCTTCTCGCCCGACAACCGTTACGACGCGCGGTTCCTCGGCAATTACGCGACGATCAACGTGATCGACGCGCTCAAGCGGGTTCCGGGCGTGGGCGACGTGACGCTGTTCGGCTCGTCCGACTACGCGATGCGGATCTGGGTGAAGCCGGACACGCTCACCCGGCTGAACATCACCATCGGCGAGATCCAGAGCGCAATCAAGGCGCAGAACGTGGTGAACCCCGCGGGGCAGATCGGCGGGGAGCCCGCGCCGGAGGGCCAGAAGTTCACCTATGCCGTCCGGGCCCAGGGGCGGCTGATCACCCCCGAGGAGTTCGGGGAGATCGTCGTGCGGGCCAACCCCGATGGCTCGCAGGTCCGGCTGAAGGACGTCTCGCGCATCGAGCTCGGGTCGCTCAACTACCAGCAGGACGGCCGGTTCAACGGCAAGCCGGGCGGGGTGATCGCCATCTTCCAGACCCCGGGCTCGAACGCGCTCAAGGTCGGGGAGGGCATCAAGAGCACGATGGCCACGCTGCAGAAGAGCTTCCCCCAGGGTCTGGACTACGAGATCGCGCTCGACACGACGCTCCCCATCATCGAGGGCATGCACGAGATCGTGAAGACGCTGGTCGAGGCGATGGTCCTGGTGATCCTCGTGGTCTTCATCTTCCTCCAGAGCTGGCGCGCGACCCTGATTCCTCTGCTCGCCGTCCCGGTCTCGCTGATCGGGACATTCGCGGCGTTCCCGTTGCTGGGGTTCTCCCTCAACACCCTCTCGCTCTTCGGCCTCATCCTGGCCATTGGCCTGGTGGTCGACGACGCGATCGTCGTGGTGGAGGCGGTGGAGTTCCACATTCACCACGGGCTGTCGCCGAAGGAGGCGACCCTCAAGGCGATGCAGGAGGTGCAGGGTCCGGTGATCGGCATCGCCCTCATCCTCTCGGCGGTGTTCATCCCGGTCGCCTTCATGGGTGGCATCACCGGTCGGCTGTACCAGCAGTTCGCACTGACCATCGCCATCTCGGTGCTGATCTCGGCGTTCAACGCGCTGACCCTCAGCCCGGCACTGTCGGCGCTCTTGCTCAAGCCCAAGACTGAGGGCACACAGGGCCTGGTCGCGCGGCTGGGCGGCAAGTTCAATGCCTGGTTCGATCGGATGACCGGTGGCTACGTGGGCATCACCGGTCACTTGGTCCGGAAGATGGTGCTCTCGCTCGGGCTACTCGCCGGCACCGTGGTCCTGGCGGGTCTCCTGGGGGCGAAGATCCCTGCTGGCTTCGTGCCGGACGAGGATCAGGGATACGCCATCGGCTTCTTCCAGCTCCCGGACGCGGCCTCGCTCCAGCGGACGCGCGCGGTGGGCAAGAAGGTCGAGGAGATCCTCGCCAAGACTCCGGGCATCCGGAGCTTCACGGTCATCAGCGGCTACAACATCCTGACTGGGACCGCGGCGAGCTATACCGGAACGGTATTCATCGCATTTCACGATTGGGCCGAGCGGAAGCACGAGAACGAGTCGGCGGCGGGCATCCTCCGGGCGCTCAACGTGGCCTTCTCCCAGATCCCCGAGGCGCGAGTCCTCGCCTTCGGACCGCCCGCCATCCCCGGCATCGGGACGGCCGGCGGGGCGGACATGATGATCCAGGACCGGAGCGGGAGGTCGGTCGAGTTCCTCGCCGAGAACGTCGACAAGTTCCTCGCTGCTGCCCGGAAGCGGCCCGAGTTCCAGGCGGTGACCGCCAACTTCTCGCCGGCGGTCCCGCAGATCTTCGTCGACGTGGACAAGGACAAGGTCCTCAAGCAGGGGGTGGCGCTCAGCGACGTGTACGGCGCGCTGCAGGCCTTCCTGGGCGGCGCCTACGTCAACGACTTCACCCGCTTCGGGCGGCAATGGAAGGTGTTCCTCCAGGCCGAGGGAGAGTCCCGGGTGAGCCCGGAGGACATCCGTGACTTCTACGTGCGCAACAACCGGGGGGACATGGTTCCGCTGTCGACCCTGGTGACGGTGACGAACGTGAGCGGACCCGAGTACACCGTTCGCTTCAACCTCTTCCGCTCGGCCGAGGTCATCGGGACGGTGGCGCCGGGCGTGAGCTCGGGGCAGGCGCTGCAGGCCTTCGACGAGGTGGCCAAGCAGACCCTCGCCCCGGAGATGGGCACTGCCTGGACCAACCTCTCGTACCAGCAGAAGGCGTCCGAGGGCGGCACGCTGGTGGTGTTCGGCCTGAGCCTGGTGTTCGTCTTCCTGATCCTCGCCGCGCTGTACGAGAGCTGGTCCTTGCCCTTCAGCGTGCTCCTCGCCACGCCGCTGGCCGTCCTCGGGGCGTTCATCGGGCTGCTGGTGCGCCGCTTCGATTTCGACGTCTACGGGCAGATCGGCCTGGTGATGCTCATCGGCCTGGCGGCGAAGAACGCCATCCTCATCGTCGAGTTCGCCAAGATGCGTCACGACGAGGGCATGCCGCTGGAGGAGGCGGCGCTCGAGGGGGCGAAGCTCCGGCTCAGGCCGATCCTCATGACGTCGTTCGCCTTCATCCTGGGCTGTGTGCCCCTCTGGACGGCGGCTGGCGCCGGCGCTGCCTCGCGGCGGATCCTCGGCACCGCGGTGATCGCCGGGATGTCGCTGGTCACCGCCCTCGGCGTCTTCATCGTCCCGGTGCTCTTCGTCATGGTGGGACGGATCGTCGGCGGCAAGAAGGGGCCCGTGCAGACGCCGACGGTGGAGCAAGGAGGAGGGGCGACCGTCGTCGTCCCGGGCGAATCTTGAGGAGGGTGCTCGTCACCGCACCGGTGCTGCTGTTTGGCGGGGGCTGCCTCCTCGGACCCAGCTACGAGCGGCCGGTGGTGCCAACCCCGGCCAGCTACCGGAGCCAGACCCCGACCCAGGACGCCGCGACCATCGCCGATCTGCCCTGGTGGACGGTGTTCAAGGACCCCGAGCTGGTCTCCTTCATCGGGGAGGCAGTGGAGAACAACCGTGATCTCCGCGCCGCAGTGGCCCGCATGGAACAGGCCCGCGCGCTGGCGCGGGTGCAGAAGGCGCAGATCCTCCCTGCCCTCGGCGCCGACGCCGCCGCCGGCTATGGGCGCGGGTCCATCCTGGCGCCGAGCGAGAGTCCTGCCAGCGGGGCGAGGTTCGCGCTGGACGCAACCTTTTCCTGGGAGATCGACGTCTGGGGCCGGATCCGCCGGGGGACGGAGGCGGCGGTCGCCCAGTACCTCGCGACCGAGGAGGGAGTCCGGGCGGCGACCGTCAGCCTCGTCGCGGACGTCGCGCTGGCCTACATCCAGCTCCGCCAGCTCGACGCCCAGCTGGACGTGGCGCAGCGCACGGTCGTCAACTACCAGCGCACGCTGCAGCTGTACGAGGACCGGCTCCAGGGCGGAGCAGGGAACAAGCTCCCGGTCAGCACCGGGCGGGCGCAGGTGAACGGCGCGGAGGCTGTGCGTCGGGACATCGAGCGGCTGCTCACCCGGCAGGAGAATCTTCTCTCGGTCCTGCTCGGCCGGCCGCCCGGGCCCATCACCCGTTCGGAGGTCGCGCCGGCGCTCCACGCGACTGGCCCCGTCCCGGCCGGGCTCCCGTCCACGCTCGTCGAGCGCCGTCCCGACGTGCTCGCGGTGGAGCAGCGCCTGGTGGCGGCCAACGCGCAGATCGGGGTGGCCAAGGCGGATTTCTTCCCCCGCTTCAACCTGACCGCGCTCGCCGGCTTCGCCAGCCCGGACCTCACCCAGCTCTTCAACCCGTCGAAGTCGTTCGTCTGGTCCGCCGGAGGCTCGGTCAGCTGGCTCGCTCCCATCCTCCAGGGCGATGCGCTGCGCGGACAGGCCGCGGCGGCCTCGGCGCAGTGGGAGGAGACGAAGAACCTCTACGAGCAGACGGTGCTCACCGCGTTCCGCGAGGTGGCCGACGCCCTCGAGGACGCCCGTCTCCTCGACGGCATCGTCCAGCAGCGGGAGGAGGAGGTGACCAACCTGGTCGACTCGGTCGGCCTGGCGGAGGATCGATTCTTCGGGGGCGTGTCGAGCTACCTCGAGGTGACCACCACGCAGAATCTGCTCTTTCCCGCGGAGCTGGATCTGGCCGCTGTTCGCGCGCAGCGCACCGCGTCCTTCGTTAACCTCTACCGTGCGCTCGGAGGCGGGTGGCAGCTGCCACCCCTTGCGGCGCCTTCACCCGTCGAACCCACGCTGAACAAGCCGATGTAGCACCCACTCGAAGGAGGTCATCGATGCGTTTGTCGAACTCAGCTCTCGTTGTCACCCTGGCGCTGGCCCTGCCTGCGCTGGCCCAAACCCCGCGGCCCACCACCAAGCCGGTCGGGTCGTTCAGCACCTCGGAAACGAAGACGGTCACCGCCATCGTGACGGCGATCGACCTGAAGACCCGGCACGTCACCCTGCAGACGCCAGACGGGCAGACCAGGACGTTCGCCGTCGGGCCCCAGGCGAAGAACCTGGCGCAGACCAAGGTCGGTGATCAGGTGGTGGTGCAGTACCACGAGTCGATCGAGATCGACGTGACCCCGGCCGATCCGACCAGGCCGCTGCCCCAGCCCACCGAGGCCGTGGTCGCGGATCGCGCCGCTCCGGGGCAGATGCCGGAGGGGGTCGTCGTCCGGACGGTCACGCTGACGGGGACCATCGAGGCCTATGATCCGGCGAAGAAGATCGCCGTCATCCGGGGCTCGGGGGGCAAGCTCGTCGAGGTCCAGGTCAAGCACCCGGAGCGCTGGACCAAGGTCAAGGTCGGCGACACGGTGACCGCGCGTTACAGCGAAGCGCTGGCCATCGCCGTGCAGAGCGCCCCGCCGACGATGCCGACCGCAGCGCCGGCGAAGGCAATGCCGGCGAAGTAGCCGGAGCGCCGGTCGCTGCCAGACCGAGCACGACCCGCGGGCGCCGGCCTGGCCCGCGGGTTCTCGTTAGGGGTCAGGAGCGTCAGGCAGCGATGGCGCCGGCCCGCTCGGCGATGTGCACCAGGTCCACCACCGAGGTGGCGCTGAGCTTGTGCATCACCCGCCCGCGGTGGACCTTGATGGTCTTCTCGCTGGTCCCGAGCTCGGCGGCGATCTCCTTGTTGGAGCGACCGGTCGCCACCTGGAGCATGACCTCCCGCTCTCTCGGAGTGAGGGCTTCCAGCAAGTGCGTCGCCTCGGTCACGCGCGCCCGGCACCGACGCCACTCCGCCTCCCGTGCCAGCCCCCGCATCACCGCGGCCACGAGCGCGCTGGCGTCCACGGGTTTCTGGAGGAAGTCGATGGCGCCACGCTTCATGGCCTCCACGCTGCTCCCCACGTCCGCCTGGCCACTCATGAAGACGACCGGGATCGGCTCGCCGCGTTCCAGGAGGATCTCCAGGAAGTCCAGACCCGAGAGCCCGGGCATCGCGAGATCGACCACCGCGCATCGGGGACGGGTGCGGTCGAGCGTCTTCAGGGCGTCCCCTGCCGAGGAGAACGTCTCCACCCCGAATGCCATCGTGCTGAGCAACCGCCTCAAAGATGCGCAGACCGCGGGGTCGTCGTCCACCACCCAGACCGGCGGACGTGAGTCGGCCTGCGACTCCTGCTGGCGACTGGAATCCCGAACCGACGCGGTGGACGCATCCATGGCCGTCTGGCCTACAGGAAACGTGCCGAGACAGGCAATTCAGGAGCTGCGGGTACTCAGCAGCCGGTGACGGCGGCAGGACGCGCAGGTCCTGCGCGCGGGGGGCCTCAGGCCCCCCCGCGATGCGCAGGCAGCCAGAACTCCACCGTGGTTCCGCGGGTCGAACCCTCCAGGGCGTGAATCTGCCCGCCGTGGGCCTCCACGATGGAGCGACAGATGGCGAGCCCCATGCCGAGCCCGCCAGGCTTGGTGGTGAAGAAGGGCTCGAAGAGGCGGCGCCAGGCATCCTCATCCACCCGGGGGCCACGGTCGGTCACACCCACGGTGCATCGCGCGCTGCCATCGGCGCGGATCCTGACCTCAAGCTTCCGATCGCCGGGCGCGACGCTCTCCATCGCCTCGGCCCCGTTCATGAGCAGGTTGAGGAGCACCTGCTGCAATTGCACCCGATCTCCCGACACGGAAGACGGCCCGGCTGCATGCTCGACGGATACCCTCACCTGCCGACGCGCCAGCTCGGGTCCCAGCAGGGTGAGGGCCGAATCAACGATCTCATCCAGCTCGAGTGCCGTCTGCTCGGGCGCTTTCCGCTGCAGGAAGCCGCGCACCCGGGCGATGATCGCGCTGGCGCGGTTGGCGTCCTGCACGATGTCCTCCAGCGCGGCCCCGATCTCGGCGAGGTCGGGCTCCTCCCGCGCCAGGAGGAGCCCCGCGGCCCGCGCGTTGCTGACGATGGCGAAGAGCGGCTGGTTCACCTCGTGTGCGATGGTCGCGACCATCACCCCCATCGCGTTGACCCGCGCCGCATGCACCAGCTGGGTGCGCAGCCGCAGCTCCTCACCGGCGCTCGCCCGGCGAGCGACCGCCGTGGCCAGGACGTTGCCGATCAGACGCAGGGAGCGGATCAGCCGCGGCGACCAGTGGACCTCGTGACGGAACGCGCCGAAGCCGATCCCGCCGATCAGCTGGCTTCCGACCCTCAGTGGAATGGTGAGCTGAGACCGGAGCCCCTCGAGGCGGCAGTACTCGCGTTCCGCCGCGGCCTCGGCCGGGAGGTCGTCGGGGAGGTGCTCGAAGGAGACGACTTCGCCACTCCGGATCATCTTCGCGTACCACGGCAAGAGGACGTTCATGGTGCCGGGGGTCAGCCGCGGCGCGGCCTGGGTTGCATAGCTGTGCGTGACACGGAGGCCCACGTCGTCGCCCGAGACCTCTCCAATGGTGGTCCGGTCGATGTCCAGCGCCTCCACCAGCATCCGGAGCGTCCCGTGGATCTCGGCGTCGATCGCGGCCGGCTCGAGGGCCATGAAGCGCGACGACAGCTCCGTGAGCCGGTCCTCGAAGAGCTCGGGCTGATCGAAGGGGAAGGGCGAGGAAGACATGCGCGACGCCTCGAAGGGGCGGGATGAGACCAATGGCGTATGGAAAGCCGGACCGAGCCGCCCCTAGGGTAATTCAACTTGGGGTCTGGAGGTCGTGGATGTGCGCGAGGAGGACAGGGACGTCCCGTCCATCGCCGAGCCCGACCGTGGCGGTCATCGACGACGACCCTGCCGTGCGGCGGGTGATGACCCGAATGCTCCGGAACGCCGGCCTTCGCGTGGCATCGTTCGCCACGGCCGAGGAGTTCCTGCAGGCCTATGACGAGCTCCGTCCGAGCTGCATCGTCCTCGACGTGGTGCTGCCGGGGCTGAGCGGACCGGACCTCCTGGAACGACTGCAAGCGGCTCCGCCCGGCCCCGCGGCGATCTTCGTCACCGGCCGCATCGATGCCCAGCAATCACTCAGACGACGGGGCCTCGGCAAGGTTCCGTGCCTGCAGAAGCCGTTCGAGCCTGCGCTGCTCGTGGAGGCGGTATCGCGCGCCCTGGCCGCTCGGGAACTCGCTCCTGGCTGAGCGCCGGGCCCGCGGGCTCGGGCCCACATCTCCTGGACGCTTGCTACTGGTTCGGGCCGCCGCGTGACCAGGCGTACCCGAGGTTGAAGCTGAGGAACTGCTGGAAGGGCACTCCACCGCCGGGGAAGGCCATGTTGTACCGAGCGTTCACGAACACCGCGCCCATGGGGTTCTGGAAGAAGACGCCGATCTCCGGCGCGAGCCCGAAGAGGTAGTGGGTGGACTGGTCCGCGGTCAGGCCGATCGCGAAGTAGCGCTCGGTGATGTAGCCGCCCGCGTTCAGCCCGATGTACGGCTGCGTGGTCTTGTCCGAGGAGACCCTCGGGAACCACCGAACGTTGACCAGCGTGGGCCAGAAGTTGAGGACCCGATCCTGGTTCCCGGTGATCTGCGCTCCCTTGTAGGTGATCGTCGAGGTGGTGTTGATCGCGAAGACGTTCCATCCGAACGCCAGGCCGACCGCCAGGTCCTCACGGACGAAGGTGGCGATGTCGAGACCGATCCCGCGCCAGCTGACCTGCGGAACGTAGTTGTACGTCTCGCCGATGGGGACCGAGAACTGGTACGAGACCCCGACGAAGCTGGGCGGGATGTCCGCCCTCGCCACGCCCGCGGAGAGCGCCAGGACGAGTCCGGCGATCTGGAACAGCTTGCCGTGCGTTCTCATGGCTGCGACTCCAGGTAGGGAGACTGGATGAAGGCCTGCGAGACCCCGCTCGCGATCCGGGTCGAGTCGGTGTTGGTGCTTCCGGACGACACCCCGCGGATGACCGCCGTCCACACGCCGCCGTACCGGCTCTGGCTGGGCTCGGGCGTGCCGAGGTCGATGACGATCGTGCCCACCGTGTACGAGCTGATGCCGGCGACGGGCGGGTAGTACGGGAAACAGGGGTAGTACCAGCCCCAGTAACCGCACCAGTAGTTGTAGTAGTAGGTGATGTTGGTCACCTCGAGGAGCGCCGCGGTGGTGATCAGATCCGGGTTCGTGCTCGGCTGGACCTCCTGATACCCGCGCGCGTTCATCTGGCTCCGGATTGAGCTCAGGATCGCGTTCTGGATCTGCGCGTTGACCGGCGGGGTGGGCGTCCCTGCGTCGGGAACTCCGACCGAGATGACCTGGGTCGGCAGCGAGTAAGTCCTCGCGGCAGCGAAGTTGTACGTCCCGTCGTGGACGGTGGTGACCGTGCTGTAGTCGTTGATGCTGTTCACACCAGTCGGGTGGCACGCAGCCAGCAGCACGCACAAAGCCAGAACCGGGGGCGCAAGCTGTCTTCCGATTGGACTCATCGAGCGGCTCCTTCCTTTCCTTCTCCGTACGCTTTCGCAGCGGCCGCCGGGCCGGACAATGAGACCAAGGTCCCACGATGACCCGGGCACCGGGACCCGTAGGCTGCCGCCCGGAAGGACCGGAGATGCGGCGTGCTCGACCGTGGATTGGAATGTCTCTGCTCACGGGGATACTCTTGGGCCCTTTCGCGCGGGGCGCCGAGGACGTGCCCGTCGCCTGCACCGAGACATCACAGTGCGCGCGGCAGCTGGGGTACGGCAACGTCTGCCACGACGGCCAGTGCCGGCAATATCAGGATGCCACGGACATCTTCATCGTCGCCGGGCTGAAGCAGAAGGCGCAGGGGTTGCCCAAGGCATACGAGCCGCTCTTCGCGTTCCTCCCGGCGTTCGCCTACAACCCGAGCGTCGGCTTCCTCTTCGGCGCCGTTGGCATCTTCGGCATCGTGCTCGGGGACCCGGACACGACCACCATCTCCAACGTGCAGGCGATCGCCCTCTACACGACCAACAGCCAGTTCATCAGCGGCATCACCAGCACCTTCCTCACCAGCGGGAACGAGTGGGAGTTCCAGGGCGACTGGCGCTTTCTGATCTTCAACCAGGACACGTACGGTCTGGGCACCGGGAAGTCACCGGTGAGCACCGGCTTCACCGTCAACGGGATCGGCACGACCGCAGGCATCCCCGGCGGGCAGCCCATGGACTTCAGTCTCGTCCGCTTCCACCAGAACGGGCTGAAAAAGGTCTGGGGGAATCTCTACGTGGGGCCGGGCGTCTCTTTCGATCGCTACTACGCCATCGACGACAAGAGCCTGGACCTCGCGGCGAGCCCTCCGGTGGTCACCAGCCACTACGCCTACAGTCGGGTCGCAGGCTTCGGGACCAAGGCGTACAACGAGAGCGGCCTGAACATCAATTTTCTCTTCGACAGCCGCGACTCGACCATCAACGCGTATCGCGGCCTCTACGCAAACCTCACGTACCAGTGGAACCCCACCTGGTTCGGCAGCAGCCAGGACAGCTCGTTCGTCTACGGCGAGCTCCGGTACTACCTGGGGCTCTCACGCGACGTGCCGCGGAACGTGCTCGCCTTCTGGTTCCTCGGCCAGGGTGTGGTGAGCGGCACGCTGCCGTATCTGGCCCTTCCGTCCATCGGTTGGGACGCACGTAACCGGACCGGGAGAGGGTTCATCCAGGGGCGTTTCCGGGGCACCGCGGAGCTCTACGGCGAGGCGGAGTGGCGGTTCCGGATCACCGACAACGGGCTGCTCGGCGGCGTGATCTTCGCCAACGCCTCCACGTTCACCCGGCCCCCGGTGAACTATCAGGGGTACGTGGAGTCCGGTGAATCGCTCTTCCAGAACGTAGCGGTCGCCGGGGGGATCGGGCTCCGGATCATGATGAACCGCCAGTCGCGCACGAACATCACGCTCGACCTGGCGGTGGCGCAGAAGACGTTCGGGTTCTACTTCGGCGCCGGCGAAGTGTTCTGAGGTGCTACCGGGGCCGCCGCTCCGACCGGTGTCGATTCCGCGAGCACCGGGTTCCGCGGCTGGAGAACGTAGTGGGGCGACATGATCTGCAGCCTGGCCGCATTGAACGCGTCCTGGATGCAGGCGTGCAGGACCGAGGCGACCACCGGCCGGTCCACCGGGTTGTCCACCCAGGCCACGAGCTCGTACTGCACGTAGAAGTCGTCCAGCGACCGCTGGAGCACGTATGGTGACGGGTCCGTGCGCAGCCCGGAGGTCTGCTTCGCCGCTCCGAGCAGGAGCGCATGCACCTGCCGCCAGGGGGCGTCGTAGCCGATGCTCACCTTCGAGCTCACGATGGCGCCCTGGCCGTGTCGGGAGCGGCCGAAGTTCTTCACCGCCCCGCCCACCACCACGGTGTTGGGAAAGGTGACCTCCTCGCCCTGGATGGTGATGACCCGGGTCGAGAGGAGGTTCACCTCGGTCACCACGCCCTCGATCTCCCCGATCCGCACGCAGTCACCGCGGGAGAGCGCCCGGGAGTAGATGACCACCAGCCCGCTCATCGCCTGGGCCACGATCCCGCTCGAGCCGAGCGAGAGCCCGAGACCCACGATGAGGCTCATGCCCTTGAAGGCATCGGACCCCGAGCCGGGTAGGTACGGGTACGCCGCGGCGATGGTGATCAGCCAGACCAGGCCCACCAGCAGCCGCCGGGTGGCGCCCGCGGTCTCTGGATAGACACCGGGGAGCGTTCCCGTCCCCTCCTCGACGCGGCGCACCACGCCCGAGACGAAGCCCGCAGCGGCCCGGCCAATCAGGAGGATGACCGCGGCGGTGAGCAGGTCGGGGATCGCGGCGACGAGCCCGCGGCCCACCCGGGCCAGCAGACCCAGGACGCTCCCCAGGAGCGCGTCTCCCCAGGGCTTGGTGAGCGGGAACAGCGAGAGGACGTAGGTGAGCCAGATCTCCACCAGGGACAGCACCAGCGCCCAGAAGACGATGAACAGCGCGGCGCGGATGCTCGAGCGGAGGATGGGTGCGAAGTCGACGCCCGAGGTCCGGAACGTCCGGGTCCGGCTGAACCTGGCAATGCCGGCGACCGCCATCCGTCGCCCACGGACGAAGAGCCACAGCAGCCCGGCAGCAATCAGCGTTCCGACGCCGGCGAGGATGAGAGAGCGGATCAGCACCTTCGGCGAGCGCTGAGCCCGGTCGGCGAGCAGCGCCTCGCGGAGCGCCTGCGCAGCCTTCGTGGCGATCTCTGCAGGGGTCTCGCCCGAGCCGGGCACGAGGTCGCTCTCGGCGACGTGGAAGATGTATCTTGAGCCGACGAGCACGGCCTCCGCCCGCTCGTCTCCCAGATTCATGGAGCGGACCTCGACGGCGGGCATTGGTCCGCGCACCGGCGTCTCGTCGAGCCGTGCCCGGGCCGTGGCCACTCGCTCGCCGGGAGTGATGCCGGCCGAGACTCCATGGAAGGTGAAGATCTGCCGGTTGGCGAAGTACAGCGTGCTCGATGCGGCAGGTGGAGGTGCCTCACCGGCGAGGGCGAGCAACATGGTCACGAGCAGTGCTGGCCGGCTGGTCATCGCGATCATCTCGGCTGCCCCTCCTTTTGCTCGCCCAGGGTCTACCCGGAGCGGCGTCGCTTCGCGGCTGCCTCGTCCAGTGGCTTGAGGAACTCGCGCAGTCGCTCGTTCAGCGCGTCCGGCCGGTCGAGCTGGAACCAGTGGCTGCCCGCCGGCATGGTGAAGGTCTGCACCTCTGGACGAAGCCCCCGTGGCGCAGTCTGGCCTGGGGCGAGGACCACCAGCACCGGACCGGGATAGGCGGCGACGTCCTCCGCCAGCCCGGCTCCGACGATGTCGGCCAGCATCGCCCGGGTGGCTGGCACCCGCGCCTTCCGTGCCGCGGCGAGCACGGCCTCGCGGGTCGTGTCGACGGAGCCACCGAGGAGCCCCTCCTGCCACTGCGCGACCGCCGCGAGGAACTGGTCGTCCGGCGTCGAGGCGAGCCGGGCCGCCTCGGCGTCCTCGCTCAGGGGGGCGAGCAGGACCAGACCCACCACCCGGGAGGGCCGCTGCCGGGCGTAGCGCGCCACGACCTGGCCTCCCTCTCCGTGACCCAGCAGGACCGTCGCGTCCATCCGCACGGCGTCGAGCACCGTACCGAGAATCCCGACGCGGGTCGCGAGGTCGTAGAGGCCACGCGGTGAGTCCGAGCTTTCGCCGCAGCCAATCTGGTCGTAGGCGAGCACCCGACGGGCGGCCCGGAATTCCCGGAGCTGCGGATCGAACAGGTGGTGATCGCCGCCGACCCCGTGGATCAGGACCAGGGGGACCCCGGGGCCAATGCCCAGCGCGCTGCCCTGGAGCCATCCCTCTGGAACTGCCAGCCGGCGCTCCTCCGTCTGCCCCGGCGGTTGCGGCGGCGGCCCGTGGGTGCAGGCCAGCGCGAAGGAGGCCGCGAGCAGCGCAGCTCCGGGTCCGAGGCGTCGGCGAAGGTTCTGCATGGTTCCTCCAGGCCGGAGGAGCGGCTCAGGGCACGATGTAGCCGGTGCTCTTCAGGCCCTGGGCCACGGTGGGTTCCAGGTCGGCGGCGAACTTGACCGGGTCCGTCCGGGTGGTGCTGCTGCGCGCCATCCAGTAGGCCCGTGCGTTGCTGAGATCGAAGAGGACGGTGGAGACGATGGAGCTGGTGGTCTCCGTGGTGTAGGTCCCGTAGGCGACAGCCGGGGCCATCCAGTAGTCGTAGTAGCCAACGACCGGAACCCCGGTCGCGACGATGACCGGGGTCGACTGGATGGCGTCGGTCTGGCTCTCGATGCGGGTGATCAGCGCACCATCCACACCCTTGGCTTGAAGGCGGCGGGTGACTTCGGCACGGTCGGGATACTCGTCGTACGCCACGAAGTCGTAGCCGGGGATCGCCGGGAGCCCCGCTTCCTGGAGGCTCTTGGTGAGCGCCTGTTCGAACGCGATGCGGCCGGAGGGGGATCCGGTCACCCCGAACACGACGAACTTGTGGATTGGCTCCGGCGGCGGCTGGTCAGCCTTCCAGGTGGCCTGCACGTTGGTTGCGCAGCCGAGCATCAGACACGTCGTCACTGCCGCGCTCGAGAATCTCATGCCCCTCCAAGTGCCCGGGTGGCCGGGCCCGACCAAGTGAGACCTTGGTCGTACCGTCAGTTGAACGTGTAGGCGAGGGTGAAGATCATCGAAATCGAAGTCACGAAGACCTGATCGACCGGTGCTCGCCGGTACGCCAGGTCCACCCCGGCAGTCAGCCCGGGGGTCCCGGTGTAGAAGAAGCCCAGGTCGAACAAGTACCGACGAAACCGCTCCGCGCCGAAGCTGTACCCTGCGCTGTAGCTGGTGGCGATGCCGAGCGGGATGGATCCGAGTTCACGCAGGTCCATCTCCAGAGCGCCCTGGACGACCGCGGCCGTGCCATCGACCGTGCTGGTGTCGTTGACCGAGAGGGCGCCGGTGACATACGAGACGTTGACGACGGCCCCGAACCCCCGGGCGATCGTCCACGCCAGCGAGACGGTGGGGGTCACGGCGGTGCCGTAATTGTCGCTGACCGGAGTCTCGACCGTGCCCGAGCTGATGCTGTTCCGGATGCTCTGGAGCACGTTGATCGCCAGTGAGGGTCCCCAGGCCACGTCCACCAGGACTCCGAGCTGGAGAGTCTCGGCAACCCGGAAGCCGAACGTGGTGCCGGCTCCGGAGCGGACGACGCCGCTCACGCCCACCCCCGCGAGGCCCGTGGCATTGAGTCCGCCGAAGATCGTCCCCTCCAGTGTGAAGCGCAGAGCCCACCATTCGGCGATTCCCCACTGACCGCTCAGCGCCTGCGAGAAGAAGCCGATGCTGTAGCCCGAGACATTCACCGTGTTGCCGGCGAGATCGTACGTCGGCCCGTTCGCCGTGCCGTAGGCGAGGCCGGTGCTGCTCGACAGGGAGCTCGGCGCGAAGGGAGTTGCCACCAGCTGGCGGGCGACGAAGAGGTGCTCCCCGAGCTGCTGACGGGCAGGCGCGCGGGCTCTCTCCTCGCTCCGGGCGAGGCCCGGGACGCTCAGGATGCCAAGGGCGATCACCCCCGCCGCCAACCGGTGCATCTTCCTTCCTCCTGGACGATTCTCCGACCTGCGAACCAGCGACACAACCACCAACTCCAGACCCTCCTCATGCTCGCGCTCGACTGCGGGTCGCTCCCGCCAGTGAACGTCGTTGCAGGAAGCGATTGACCGCGAGCCGCGGTCGGCGGGAGGGTGGTCGCATGGTGGAACCAGCCGCGGCCCTGCGTCGGCTCCAGGATGGAAACACCCGCTTCGTCGCCAACCTCCGCCGCTCCGAGGCGCTGTCCTCGCCCGTCCGTCGAGCCGAGGTCGCGGACAACCACCGGCCGTTCGCGGTCGTCCTGGGGTGCTCGGACGCGCGGGTCCCGGCGGAGATCGTCTTCGACCAGGGGCTCGGGGACCTGTTCGTCATCCGGGTGGCCGGCAACGTGGTCGCGCCCTCCCAGGTGGGGAGCGTCGAATTTGCGGTCGACCGCTTCGGGATCCAGATGGTGGTCGTGCTCGGCCACAGCCGCTGCGGCGCCATCGACGCCACGCTGGAGGCGCTCTCCAGGCCTGGGCAGCCACAGAGCCCAGGCTTGCGATCCATCGTCGACCGGGTCCGGCCGTCCATCGAGGGACTGGTCCGCACGGATCTGACCCACGACCGCACCAGGCTGGTGGACGAGGCGGTGAAGGCCAACATCCGCGCCTCGGTGAACCAGCTGCGGCACGGGTCCGAGCTGCTGGAGCGGCTCCTGCTCGCCGGTGAGATCGAGGTGGTCGGAGCCGAATACGCGCTCGACACGGGTGAGGTCTGCTTCCTGGTCTAGCGAGGACGCACGCTTTGCGTGACCCCGGGAGACGCTCTCCCCGTGGCGCCGTGGCACGCCGCTTGATGCTCCCGTCCATGTCTTGCTCCGTCATGCGCTGCTCATCGCCTGGGCGCTGGTGCTCGTCGCCCCGGCACTGGCCGAGGACGCGTGGGTCGGAGCGGAGCGGGCGAACGTTCGGCTCGGGCCAGGTACGGACACGCCTCTCATCGGGGAGCTGGAACGGGGCGCGCGGGTGGAGGTCGAGACCGCCGGTCCCGAGGACTCGGGCTGGACGCGGCTGGTGCCGTTCGGCGCGGTGCGGACCAGGCTCCTGGCTCCGACCCCGCCCGAGGAGGGCGATCCCCTCGCGGGGCCCTTCCGCTACGTCCAGGTCCGGGCGCGGTCGACCGAGCTGCGCGAGGCGCCGGACCTCGAAGCGAAGGTGGTGAGGGTTCACTCGCGCGGTCATATCCTCGCGGTGCGCCCGGAGGCCGACGAGCTCACCGACTGGCTCGAGACGCCACGCCGGGAGTTCCTGCTGCGGAACACGGTGAGGATGCTCGAGCCGAGCACCTTCCACGGCGTTGTCGGTCCGCCGGCGCGCCTCGCGTTCGTCGTACGGGCGGTCAGCCCGGTCGGCGGCGAAGGCACGTCCCTGGAGCCGCTCGCGCGTGGCACGGCCCTGGAAGTGCTCGCCGTGGGCCAACGCATCGTCACCCCGTCCGGGACCGTGCCCCGATCCGCGGTGCGGCTGGCATGGGCGCGTGTCCGCCCCGCCGCGATCGGTCCCGCGGACCGCTGGCTGCACGTGGACACGGACCAGCAGACCCTCACGGCGTACGAGGGCGACCGGATGGTGTTCGCCACCCTGGTTTCTACGGGGAAGAAGGGGTGGGAGACCCCGACCGGGACCTTCCACGTCTGGCTGAAGGTGAGGCATGCCGTCATGCACGGGCACCGCGTCCCGTACCTGGTGGAGGAGGTGCCGGACATCCTCTACTTCGGGCACGACGTGGCGCTGCATGCGGCCGCCTGGCATGACCGGTTCGGCACCCCGGTGTCGCACGGCTGCGTGAACGTCTCGATGCAGGACGGCGACTGGCTCTTTCACTGGGCGCCGCCGGAGATCCCTGCCGGATGGCACGCTCTCAGTCCCGGGGCGGCGGGTCTGCCCACCCTCTGGGTCGTGGTCGAGGGCCACGCCCGGTGATAGACGACCCCGGACCAGGAGGAGATCTCGATGCGCGTTCTCGTCGTCGGTGCAAACGGAACCATCGGTCAGGCCATCGTCGGGGCGCTCGCGCCCAGGCACCAGGTGATCCGGGCGAGCCGCAGCAAGAGCGAGGTGAAGGTCGATCTGACGGACCCCGAATCGATCAGGTCCATGTACGGGAGCCTCGGTCGGCTGGACGCAGTCGTCTGTGCCGCGGGCGAGGGCGTCTTCAAGCCGCTCGCGCAGCTCGATGACGAGGACTTCCGCTTCACCCTCTCGAGCAAGCTGATGGGCCAGGTGAACCTGGTGCGGTACGGCGTGGATCACGTCAACGACCGCGGCTCGTTCACCCTGACCACCGGCATCCTCTTCGAGAAGCCAAGCCCGGGCAGCGGCGTGCTGGCCCTGGTGAACGGGGCGTTGATCGGCTTCGTCCGTGCCGCGGCCCTCGAACTACCGCGAGGGATCCGGATCAATGACTGCTGCCCGGGCTGGGTCTCGGAGACCCTGAGCACGATGGGGATGGATCCGAAGGCCGGGACGCCGGCGGACGTCGTCGCCAAGGACTACCTCGCGAGCGTCGAGGGCGCGTCGACGGGCCGTTCGCTTCGAAACATCGGCGGCTGAGGTCGGGCCGGCCGCCTGGCTCAGAAACTTCCGAACGCGCGGAATCCGATCCGGTCTCTCATCGGGGCGATCAGGAGGACCATCTGCAGGCCCGGAGGCGCACCGCCCTCGGACCGGTGTGGCTTCACCACCGCAAGCTGGGCCAGAACCCCCCCAAGAAATGACCCCTCCTTCGCCTCCGGCGCCGCGGATGGTGCGTGGAGGGGGAGCGCGGCAGAGGTCTCGGCCCGCGCAATGACGAGGAAGACTGCTCCCTTCGGTGGCTGGTTTGCCGTCTCCACGGGAGCGGGCGAGGCGAGCACCGTCACGGCCACCGCGAAGGAGAGCAACATGGGTCCGGGAGGCTTCAAGAACCGGGCCTTGCTGGCTGTTCGCGACCGGCAACACTGACGCAGTCGCGCTTGCTTCTCGATCGCCGCCGCTCGAGGCGCCCCGCGCGTTCACCGCTGGTCGGGGGTGGCCGGGCAATGGGAGGCTCGGTCGCTCACCCCACGTGGAGGGCCGGGATGGAGCGGAAGCCGAAGGGTCCGGGAGTGCTCGAATCGGTGTCACGGCGTCGGCTGCTCCAGCTGGGAGTCGCCGGAGCGGCGCTCCTGGGGCGGGAGAGCGGGGCAGCGCCCGACGCCGGCGGAGCGGATGCGCGTGCTGCGGAGGCATCCCGGATCGGCTCGCTGGACGAGGTCACGCTGGACGCGCTCCAGGCCCGGATGGCGAATGGGGAGGAGACCAGCGGGGCCATCACGCAGAAGTACCTGGACCGCATCGCGCAGCGGGACGGTCGTGTCCGCTCGGTGCTGGAGGTCAACCCGGACGCGCTGGCCCAGGCCGAGACGCTCGACCGGGAGCGCAAGGCCGGGAAGGTGCGCGGCCCGCTCCACGGAATCCCCGTGCTGCTCAAGGACAACATCGCGACGAAGGACCGGATGCACACCACGGCGGGTTCCCTCGCGCTGCTGGACGCCGTGGTCCCGGCCGATGCGTTCCTGGTCGGACGGCTCCGCGATGCGGGGGTGGTGCTCCTCGGCAAGACGCAGCTGAGCGAGTGGGCCAACCTCCGCTCCTCTCACTCGTCCAGCGGGTGGAGCGGCCGGGGCAGCCAGTGCCGCAACGCCTACGCGCTCGATCGGAGCCCGTCCGGCTCGAGCTCCGGGTCCGGGGTCGCCGTGTCGGCCAATCTGTGTGCCGTCGCGGTGGGAACGGAGACCGACGGGTCGATCGTCTCTCCGTCGGCGGCCTCGGCGCTGGTCGGGGTCAAGCCGACCGTCGGGCTGGTGAGCAGAAGTGGCGTCATCCCGATCTCGCACAGCCAGGACACGGCCGGCCCGATGGCGCGAACGGTGCGGGACGCGGCGCTGCTCCTCGAGGTGCTCGGCGGAAGGGATCCGGCCGACGCGGCCACGACCGCCAGGGGGGCGCGGTTCGACGTCCGGTACACCGCCAGCCTCGATCGGGGAGCGCTCAAGGGGGCGCGCATCGGTGTGCCGCGCACGAAGTACTTCGGCGACCACCCTGCAACGGACGCGCTGGCCGAGGACGCGCTGAAGCTGCTCAGGTCGGAGGGAGCGATCCTGATCGACCCGGCTCCCATCGCGACCGCGGCCAAGATGGACGAGCCCGAGTTCGAGGTGCTGCTCTACGAGTTCAAGGCGGACCTGAACGCGTACCTGGCGAGGCTCGGCGGGCCGGGTCCGCGCACGCTGAACGCGCTGATCGAGTGGAACCAGGCGCATGCGGACACGGAGATGCCCCTGTTCGGCCAGGAGCTGTTCATCGACGCGGAGAAGAAGGGGCCGCTCACGTCGGCGGGTTACCGCAAGGCACGGGACGCGTGCGTTCGCCTGTCACGCAAGGACGGCATCGACGCGACGATGGACCGGTACAGGCTCGACGCCCTGGTCGCGCCGACGCAGGGACCGGCGTGGCTCATCGACTGGGTGAACGGGGATTCGTCGTCCGGGGGGTGCAGCACTCCCGCGGCGGTGGCCGGCTATCCGCACGTGACGGTGCCGATGGGCCAGGTGCGCGGCTTGCCGGTGGGGCTCAGCTTCTTCGGTCGGCCGTGGAGCGAGGCCCGGCTGCTCGCGCTGGCCTACGCCTACGAGCAGGCCTCGAAGGCACGGAAGCCGCCGACGTTCGCCGCCACCGCGATCATCCCGACGGGCTGAGGAGGCGGAGGGCAGCGAGCGGCACATGCACTGCCGGAATGGTCCAGGGCCCGACACTCGTCACGCGTGGCCGGCGGAAGGGCGGGGTCGCCTCCGAGTCTGGAGGCCAGCTCGGCTCTCGGCAGGCGACGCCACCCTGCGGGAGTCCCGGGCAGTCACCCACTTGCAATGCGGCCTTCGTCCCCGCCTTCGAGGGCAACCGGCTCAGCTCAGCCCGGCGGCATGGGCCAGCCACTGCCGCCCCGGCCCGGGGTCCACGCCGAAGCGCTCGAGCCCGGGGAACACGACCTGCTCCAGGGTGCCGAGGAACACCTCGCGCTTCTTCGCAAGCGGAAGAACTCCGAGCCGGAGGAGCCCCTCGGCGTCCTCCTCTTGCGGTACCGCCGAGAAGAGGCCCGGGTCGATCGTCCCGGCGAGCATCCCGGGCACGAGCGGGGCGAGGAACGCGACCTCAGCGGTGCTCGACTCGCGCGCCAGGTGCGCCCATCCCATCCGCGAGTGACCCACCTCGTCGCGGGAGATGGCGTGGAGCACGTCGCGCACCTCCGGGTCCGGCTCACCCGAGAGCAACGTGGTGAGCGTGGCCATGCTCTCGGTCTCGGTGATGCAGCAGGCGGCAACGACGTCGTAGAGAACTGCCTGGCGTGGGCCGAGCGACCGGGGGGCGATGACCGGCAGGCCTGCTGCGGGGTCCAGCGTCACCGGCGTCCCGAGGCTGCGCGCCAGCCCTGCGCAGAGTGCGGTGTGCCGGCGCTCGTCCTCCGCGGCACTGCGCATCAGTGCCGGCACTGGCGAATCCGGATCGAAGCCGGCGACGAGGGCCGCCAACCGGTCGAACCGCAGCGCTGCTTCCTGCTCGACCCGCGCGCGGAAGCCCCAGGCCTCCGCCGCCGCGCTGCGGGCCGAGGTCACCAGCCCTTGACCCCGCCCCCGGAGCTGTCGGCGCTGGCTCCTGCGTCGGCGGCCGGCTTCTTGCCCTTCTCCTGGGCGTTCGCCTGAGTGCACCCAGCGGCAGCGACCGCCGCCGCACCACCGAGCACCAGCACCTGGAACAGCTTCTTGAATTGCATTCCTGCGTCCCTCCCGGGATGTGCTTCGAGCGGGAGGAGCATAGAGCCCTGGCGGTCTTTCAGGCCAGTCCCCGGCCCTTCCAGAGGAAGTACACCGGCGGGTAGACGAGGAGCTCGAGGATGAACGAGGTCACCAGTCCGCCGACCATCGGCGCGGCGATGCGCTTCATGAGGTCCGCGCCTGTCCCGGTCGACCAGAGGATGGGCAAGAGACCCGTGAACGCCGCCGCGACGGTCATCGCCTTGGGCCGCACGCGCTTCACCGCCCCGTGGACGATGGCCTCCACCAGATCTCCCCGCGTCCTCAGCCGGCCCGCAGCCCTCGCCTCGTCGTACGCGAGGTCCAGGAACAGGAGCATGAAGACCCCAGTCTCGGCGTCGAGCCCCATCAGAGCAATCATCCCCACCCAGACCGCGATCGAGACGTTGTACCCGAGGAGCCAGAGCAGCCAGACCGCACCAATGGCGGAGAAGGGGACCGCCAGGAGCACGATGCCCGCCTTCACCGGGGAGCGCGTGTTCAGGTACAGCAGCCCGAAGATGAGGAAGAGCGTCACCGGGAGAATGAACTTCAGCCGCTGGCGCACCCGCAGCATGTTCTCGTACTGGCCGCTCCAGGACATCGAGTAGCCGGGCGGAACTCGCACCGCCCCGGCGACGGCCTGCTTCGCCCGGTCGACGTAGCTGCCGATGTCCACCTTCGAGGTGTCGAAGTCCACGTACACGTAACCGGCGAGCAAGCCGTTCTCGTTGCGGATCATCGACGGGCCCTGCACCAGCCCCACATCGGCGATCTCTTCCATGGGGATCTGCCCGCCCTGGGGGAGCGGCAGCAGCACCCGGCGCAGCGCCGAGAGGTCTTCCCGGTAGTCGCGGGCGTAACGCACGTTGATCCCGTACCGCTCGCGGCCCTCCACCGTCACGCTCTGCTCCTCGCCGCCCACGGCGGTGAGCACCATCGCGTTGGCGTCGTCGATGCTGAGGCCGTAGCGGGCGAGCCGGTCGCGCTTGAGCTGGAAGTCGAGGAAGAAGCCCTCCGACACGCGCTCGGCATAGACGCTCCGCGTGCCCGGGACCCTGGACAGCGCCGCCTCGGTGGCGAGCGCGACCTTCTGGATCTCGTCGAGGTCGGCTCCCGAGATCTTGACGCCGATTGGCGTCCGGATGCCCGTGGAGAGCATGTCCAGCCGTCCCTTGATGGGCATGGTCCAGGCGTTGGAGATGCCAGGGAGCCGGAGCGCCGCGTCCATCTCTGCCCGGAGCTCGGCCTCGCTGATCCGGTCGTCCCAGACGGGGCGGAGCACCGCCTTCACCCAGCCCGGCGCCCAGCCCGAGTACCAGCGGTGTGCCTCCCGCCATTGCGAGCGCGGCTTGAGCACCACCGTGGTCTCCATCATCGACAGCGGTGCGGGATCGGTCGAGGTCGTGGCGCGGCCCGCCTTGCCGAATACGCGTTCCACCTCGGGGAAGGTGCGGAGAAGCTTGCTCTGCAGCTGGAGCGCCGCCTGGGCCTCTGCAACGGACATCCCGGGCTGCACGGCCGAGGGCATGTAGAGGATGGTTCCTTCGTCGAGCGGCGGCATGAACTCCGAGCCGAGCCGGAAGTACACGGGCACCGTGACGGCGACCAGCACCACGCTGGCCAGGACGGTGGCTCGGGCGTGGCGGAGGACGAACCGGCAGGGCCCCTCGTAGATCCGGTGGAGCAGCCGACTAATGGGGTGCTTCTCCTCCGGATGGTACGTCCCGACCAGGAGCCCACTGGCCAGCCAGCTCAGGGCGCGCGGGCGGAACCGGAACGGCTCGATCCGCGCGAAGAGCATCCGCAGCGCAGGGTCCACCGTGACCGCGAGCACGGCGGCGATGGCCATGGCGAAGGTCTTCGAGAAGGCGAGCGGACGGAAGAGACGCCCCTCCTGGTCCACCAGGGTGAACACCGGGACGAAGGCCACCGCGATGACCAGGAGGGAGAAGAAGACGCTCGGGCCCACCTCCATCAGCGCCGCGAGCCGGACGTCGTGGAAGCTCCCGGGGCCTCCCGCAACCTGCCAGCGCTGGATCTTGTTGTAGGCGTTCTCCACCTCGACGATGGCCCCGTCGACCAGCACGCCGATGGAGATGGCGATGCCGGCCAGGGACATCAGATTCGCGTTCAGCCCGAGGAGCTTCATCGGGATGAAGGACAGCGCCACCGACAACGGAATGGTGATGATCGGCACGATGGCCGAGGGGACGTGCCAGAGGAAGATCAGGATCACCATGCTGACGATCACCATCTCCTCGATGAGCCTGCTCCGGACCGTGTCGATGGCCTGGCCGATGAGGATGGAGCGGTCGTAGGTCGTGACCACCTCCACGCCCGGCGGGAGCGACGGCTTCAGCTCGGCCAGCTTCGCCTTCACCCGCTCGATGACGCTCAGCGCATTCTCGCCCTGGCGCATCACCACGATGCCGGCCACCACGTCGCCCTGGCCGTCCAGGTCGGCCACGCCGCGGCGCATCTCGGGGCCGAGCGTCACCTGCGCCACGTCCTTCACGGTGATCGGCGTGCCGTTCTCGGTCCGGAGCACCAGCGCCTCGAGGTCATGGACCGACTTCACGTACCCGCGGCCGCGCACCATGTACTCGCGGCCGGAGATCTCCACGAGACGCCCGCCCACGTCGTTGTTGCCGCGCCGCACCGCCTGGATGACCGCATCGAGCGGGATCCGGTAGGAGGCGAGCGCATTGGGGTTCACCGTGATCTGGTACTGCCGCACCTGGCCGCCCACGGTCGCCACCTCGGATACGCCGGGGACCGCCTGCAGCGCGTACCGGAGGAACCAGTCCTGGAAGCTGCGCAGCTCGTCCGAGCTGTGCTTCCCGCTCCGGTCCACCAGCGCGTACTGGAAGACCCAGCCCACGCTCGTCGCGTCGGGACCGAGCTCGGTCTTCACCCCTGCGGGCAGCTGCGAGGTGATCTTCGACAGGTACTCGAGCACCCGGGTGCGGGCCCAGTAGGGGTCCGTCCCGTCCTCGAAGATGACGTAGACGAAGCTGTAGCCGAAGTCGGAGAAGCCGCGGATCGCCTTCACCCGGGGCGTTCCGAGCAGCGCGGCGGTGATGGGGTAGGTGACCTGGTCCTCGAGGATGTCCGGGCTCCGGTCCCACCGCGAGTAGACGATGACCTGGGTGTCCGAGAGGTCCGGCAGCGCATCCAGCGGGATGGTGCGCATCGTCCAGATCGAGATTGAGAGCAGCACCGCGGCGCAGGTGAGCACCACCCAGCGTTGCTCCGCCGAGAAGCGGATGATCCGGCGAATCACTTGGCGGCTCCCTCCAGCGCGCCGAGCGACGCCCGGAGCCGCGACTCGGAGTCGACGAGGAAGTTCGCGCGGGTCACGACCTGGTCACCGGCCGACAGGCCCTCGAGCACCTCGGAACGCTCGCCGTCACTCGCGCCGATCTTCACCTCGCGAGGCCTGAACTTCCCTTCACCGAGCGAGACGAAAACCACCTTCCGGGTCCCCGAATCGATGATCGCGTCGTTCGGAACGCTCAGTCCCTTCCGCTGCGGCGTGCGCAGGGTGACCTCTCCGAACATCTCCGGGCGTAGCTCGCCGGTGGGGTTGGGGAAGGCGAGCCGGACCTTCGCGGTCCGCGTCTTCGGGTCGAGGATGGGGTCGAGGAAGATGACCTTCCCCGGAAACACGCGGTTGGGAAACGCCTGAAGGGTGAGGGTGGCCGGCGTCCCGAGCTTCACCCGTCCCAGGTCCGATTCGTAGGCATCGGCGAGCACCCAGACCTGGCTCAGGTCGGTGATCTCGTAGGGCATGTCACCCTCGGCGACGCGGTGGCCCATGACCACGTCCTTCTTCGTCACCACTCCGCTCATCGGCGTGTACATCGTGACGGTCCGCTGGGCCTTCCCGCTCCGCTCGAGCCGGCGGATCTCCTGCTCCGGGACGTCCCAGAGCTTGAGCCGGTCCCGCGCCGCCGCGACCAGGTCCTCCCCGGCCTGCTCCGACCCGGCGCCGAGCGACCCCCGGGTGCGCCGTGCGAGCAGGTACTCGTCTTCCGCCGAGACCACGTCGGGGCTGTAAATGCTGAAGAGCGGCTCTCCGGCGCGGACCTGCTTGCCCACGAAGTCCACGAAGACCTGCTCGATGAACCCGGAGAACTTGAGGGCGACGTGGTGGACGCGCGTCTCGTCCACCGCGACCCGGCCGACGGTGCGCCAGCTGCCCCCCACCGGTCCCTCGATCACGGGCGCGGTCCGCAGCCCGATGAGCTGCTGGCGCTGCGGGTCGATGCCGACGGTGGCCAGCCCGCTCGGCGAGCGGGATGCCCCGCCCACCTCGTCCGAGTAGACGGGGAGGTAGTCCATGCCCATCTCGTCCTTCCGCGGGGTGGGCGAGGTCACCTTCGGATCCATGGGCGAGCGATAGAAGAGGAGCTGCCTGCCGTCGGCCGCTGCGTTCGCCTCGGCCGGAGGCGTGTTCGCCGCCACCAGCTGCATGCCGCAGATCGGGCACTCGCCGGGCCGGTCCGAGGTGATGCTCGGATGCATCGGGCAGACGTACGTGGTGTGCACGTGTGGCGCGGCAGTGGTGATGGGGGCCTCCGGGCGGCGGAGGACGAGCGCGGTCGCGCCCACGCCGGCGGCGAGGCCCAGGCCCAGGGCGGCGGTGAGGACGAGCGGTCCGAAGCGTCGGGTGCTCATGGGGGACTCCTTCACATTCCAGGCGCGGAAGCGGAGGCGGCGGCCGCCCCGGCTCCGGAAGAGGTTGGTGGGGCGCCGGCCACGGCCGAGCCGGGCACCGTTCCGCGCCCCGCCGTCCCGGGCCTGGTCACGCCCGGAGGCTGGAGGTTCACCTCGCGCAGACCGATGAGCAGCCGCTCGGCGTCGGCAAGGGTCGTGAGATAGCCCCCCTCGTCACCCACCAGGCCGCGCATCACCTCGAGCACCGCGGCGAAAGGAACCTTGCCCACCCGGTACTGAGAGAGGGTGGAGCGCACCGTCGCGTCGGACTGAACCAGGAGCCCGTGGCGGTAGACCTCGAGCGCCTCGAGGAGCGAGGCGAGCGCGGTGTGGCGCTCGATGGTGCGGAGCGCGAGCAGCTGCCGCACGGACTCGACGCCCTGCTGCTCGGAGGTGCGCACCGCCTCGGCCTCGTCCACCGCGCGCGACCCCTTGTCCCACCAGTAGATGGGAAGGGTGAGCCCCACGCTTGCCGCCCACATCGGCTCGAGCTGTCCCCGGGGCATGATGGCCGCGGTCAGGGAGAGGTCCGGCCAGCGCTCGCGGTAGGCGCTCTTCACCCGGGCCTCGGCGGTGCCGGCGCTCCGCGCGGCGAGCGCCAGGTCGGGGCTGCGGGCCTCGGCGTCGGCGAGAAGGGTCTCCGGACCCGGGAGCGGTCCGAGCCGTGCGTCGGCGAGAGCAACCGGGGTGTGGACCGGGGTGTCCAGCCGCTGGACGCGCAGCCGGTTGATCCCCTCGATGCTGGTTCGCTCGGCGGCCTCGAGCGCGAGCCGCTGCAGTCGGAGCCGGGTGCGCTCGAGCTGAGCGCGGAGGAGGTCCGACTGGGGGGCCTCGCCCACCTGGTAGCGGGAGCGGGCGATCTCCTCGGCCTGCATCCACAGCGATTCGAGCCGGCTCTGGAGCCCGAGCTCGCCCCGCACGAGGCGAAGGTCCAGGTACGCCCGCTCCACCTCACCGAGCAGGGTGAGCCGGACCCGCTGGAGCGCGGCCTCGGCGACCGCCAGCTGGGACACGGCCACCTGCTCCCGGAGCCCCCGCTTGCCCGGCCACGACAGCGGCACGTTCATCAGCACCTGCCAGAAGCTGGTGGGCTCGACGCCGATCTTGATGCCCTGAAAACCGTCGTTCTGGATGCCGAGGACGAGCGTCGGGTCGGGGAGGGCGCCGGCCTGGGGGACACGCGCCCGCTGGGCCGAGACGTCGGCCCGGGCCCGGGCGTCGTCCGGGCTCCGGGCGAGGGTCTCGGAGACCAGGGCCGGCAATACCCGGTCGACGGGGTCGGGCTGGAGGAGCGCTGGAAGGGCGACGTCGGCGGGTGTGGCCCGGGTGAGCTGGAGAACGACGAGACAGAGAAAGGAGGGCACGTGAGGGCCTCCGCGGGGGCTGGAGTGAGGGAATCCGGGGGACGGCCCGTGTCGGGCGGGCGCCACCGGTCGTCAGCGGAGCGCTGGGCGCTCACGCCGGAGCCGTGGGAGCGCCGGGACTGGCGCTCCCTCTCACGACAGCAGCGGGAGGTTCCTGGGAGG
>Ga0208851_1000085_pt1 | contig 38556 bp, 35 predicted proteins | sample NGESurshal092012_FD_184481 | JGI IMG/M metagenome (GOLD analysis project Ga0208851, IMG submission 184481) | Arctic peat soil microbial communities from Barrow, Alaska - NGEE Surface sample 415-2 shallow-092012 (SPAdes) | ecosystem: Environmental > Terrestrial > Soil > Wetlands > Peat ... | reverse complement strand
ACCTCGACGTCCTCCCCAAGGTGAATTCCGAGCGGGTGAAGGCCGAGGTCGGCAAGCTGCTCCTCTCCAGGCAGCCCGATGCGGCGCTCGCGCTGCTTCGCCCGGCCAGGCTCGAGGCCGCTGGACCGCTGCTGGAGGCGGAGGCGCTGCTCCAGAAGAACCAGCCCGCGGACGCCGCCAGCGTCCTCGAGGGAGCGGTGAAGTCCACCCCCTCCGGCGCCGGGTGGCATGCGCTCGGGCTGGCCCACCTCAAGCTCAAGAAGCTCGACAAGGCCCAGACCGACTTCGAGACCGCCCTGAAGGTGGCCCCGCAGCACCTGTCCTCCGCGCTGGAGCTGGCGAAGCTCGCGCTGGACCGGAAGGACCCCCAGGGAGCGCTGAAGAGCCTGGACGTCGCGGTCGCCGACCTGAAGGCGCTCGCCCCGCCCGAGCGCGCGCAGGCGCTCGCCTTCCGCGGCGCGGCGCTCCTCCAGCAGGGCAAGCCGGCCGATGCCATCGCCCCCCTCGAGGACGCGGTGAAGGCGGATGCGAACAGCATCCTCGCCAAGGGCACCCTCGCCCGCGCGTACTCGGCCGTGAAGCAGGACGACAAGGCGCTTCCGCTGTGGAAGGCGGCCGTGTCCGGCGAACCCGACAACCCGGTGTGGGCTGCCGGGCAGGTCCAGTCGCTCGCCGCGCTCAAGAAGGCCGACGAGGCGATGGCGGCGGCCACGAAGGCCCGCGCTGCCTTCCCCAAGGACGAGCCCACCGCGCTGGTGGTGGCGAGGGCTCAGGAACAGCTGGAGCGGGTGAGCGATGCCGAGCAGAGCTACAAGGCCGCCGCCCAGCTCGACGCCACCGACCTCGAGCCGGCGCTCGGGCTCGCGCGCCTCTACCTCCGGCAGCGCAAGCCGGCCGAGGCCCGGGCGGCGCTCGCCCCCATGACCGAGAGCCGCCCGCAGGATCCCCGGCTCCGGCTGGGCCTCGGCGACCTGGCGCTGGCCACCGGGGACCTTCCGACCGCGCAGAGCGAGTTCGAGCGGGCCACGACACTCGCCCCCAACCTGCCCGAGGCGTGGGTGGCGCGCGCACGGCTCGCGCTCGAGCGCCGCAGCTGGAAGGAGGCTCGGGGAGAGGCCGAGAAGGGGCTCGCGCTCGACGCCGACGTGCCGGACGGACACTTCGTCCTCGGCATGGCGCTGTGGAAGCTCGGCGAGCTGGACCTGTCCGCCAAGGAGCTCGAGGCCGCCCGGAGCGCGGGGCCGAACAGCCGCCTCGAGGTCGCGCTCGGCGCGGTGCGCTTCGAGAAGGGAGACCTCGACGGCGCGACCACCCTGCTCGCCGGCGTGCTCAAGGCGGAGCCCGGCAACCCCGAGGCGAACTACTGGATGGCCCGGGTCAACCACAAGAAGACCGAGTACGGCCAGGCGCTCGAGTCCATCCGCGCCGCCGTCGAGCGGGCGCCCACCCGCGCCCTGTACCAGTACGAGCTGGGGCTCATCCTCCGCGACTCCGGCAAGGCGCCGGACGCCGTCGAGGCCTGGAAGCAGGCCGTGAAGCTCGACCCGGCGTACGCCGACGCCTGGGAGGCCATCGGCCAGGCGCAGCTCGATGCTGGCCGCACCAAGGACGCCGTCGCCGCCTTCGAGGCGGCGCTCAAGGCAGACCCGACGCGGGCACGGGTGCTCGGCAGCATCGGCGACGCACACTTCCAGGGCGGGAAGTGGTCCCTCGCCGCGGCCAGCTACCAGGCAGCGCTGAAGGCCGATCCGAGCCTGACCTCGCTCTACTACCGGCTCGGGCGCGCCCACAGCGAGATGGGCCAGTACGACAAGGCCATCGCGTTCTACCAGCGCGCCCTCTCCTCCGCTCCGGACAACGCCCAGGCCTGGTACCACCTCGGCTACGCCTTCAAGGAGCGCGGCAAGAAGCGCGAGGCGGTGAACGCCTTCCAGAGCTACCTGGCCAAGGCGCCGGACGCGAAGGACAGAAAGGACATCGAGGACGAGATCTACTTCCTGTCCAGGTAGCGCCCGCCAGCCGGGGGCGTGGTAGAGGCTCCTGCCGTCATGCTGGACCTCAAGCAGCTGGCGCAGAACGACGCCCTCGTCGAGCGCCTCGCGACCCGCGGCGGGAGCCTGGATCTCGGACCCCTCCGCACCCTCCTCGCCGAGCGCAAGGCGCTGAACGTCTCGCTCGAGACGCTCCAGGCGAAGCACAACGCCGCCAACGAGGAGATGAAGCGGGCAGCGAAGGAGGACCCCGCCCTGCTCGAGCGGCTGCGCGGCGACCTGCGCACGCGCAGCCAGGAAGTAAAGGACCGGGAGAAGCAGCTCGCTGCGCTCCAGGAGCGGCTGGCCCCGCTCGCGCTGACGCTCCCCAACATCCCCGACCCCTCGGTGCCGGTCGGCGCATCGGCGGAGGACAACGTCGTCGTCCGCACCTGGGGAGCGCCGCCACGGCTGCCCTTCACCCCGAAGCAGCACTTCGAGATCGGCGAGGCGCTCGGCCTGCTCGACTTCGAGCGCGCGGCGAAGGTCTCGGGGAGCCGCTTCGTCTTCTACCGCGGGGACCTCGCGCGGCTGGAGCGGGCGCTCGCCGCCTTCATGATCGACGTGCACACCTCGCGTGGGTACACGGAGCTGTTTCCGCCGACCCTCGTCACCCGGGCCGCAATGACCGTCACCGGCCAGCTCCCGAAGTTCGAGGAGGACGCCTTCAAGACGGCAGGTCCCGATGAGCGCTTCCTCATCCCCACCGCGGAGGTCCCGGTCACCAACTACCACGCCGACGAGATCCTCGACGGCGAGCGGCTCCCGCTGCGCTACTGCGCCTACAGCTCCTGCTTCCGCGCCGAGGCCGGCTCGGCGGGGAAGGACACCCGCGGCCTCATCCGACAGCACCAGTTCCAGAAGGTGGAGCTCGTGAACTTCGCCCGCCCCGAGCAGTCCATGGACGCGCTCGAGCAGATGGTGGACGACGCGACCGAGATCCTTCGCCGGCTCGCGCTCCACCACCGCGTGGTGCTCCTCTGCACCGGCGACATGGGGTTCGCCTCGACCAAGACCTACGACCTGGAGGTCTGGCTCCCCGGACAGGGCGCCTTCCGGGAGATCTCCTCTTGCAGCAACTGCGGTGACTTCCAGGCCCGCAGGGGGAAGATCCGCTTCCGCCCTGCCCCGGGCGAGAAGCCCCAGCTCTGCCACACGCTGAACGGATCCGGCCTGGCCGTGGGGCGCACGCTCGTCGCCTTGCTGGAGAACGGACAGCGAGAGGACGGCACCGTCCGCCTCCCGGACGTCCTCGGTCCATACATGGGCGGCCGGACCGAGTTACGGTCCGCCTGAGAATCCCGAGCCCGCGGTTGCAACGCGGGAAGAATCGGGTATGGAGGAATGGCCGAGCGGCTGAAGGCAGCGGTCTTGAAAACCGCCAAGGGTTCACGCCCTTCGTAGGTTCGAATCCTACTTCCTCCGTCGCGGTTGCTCTTTGAGAGGTCGCAGGTTTGGAGAGATGGCCGAGAGGCTGAAGGCACAGGTTTGCTAAACCTGCATATCCGAAAGGGTATCGAGGGTTCGAATCCCTCTCTCTCCGTTGCGCGGTGGTGTCGGATGAGGGTAGGAGCCACCGCTCGTCGCATCGGTCTTTGAAAATCCCGCCTGGTACGCGCCCTTAGCTCAGTTGGATAGAGCGTCGGACTACGAATCCGAAGGCCAGAGGTTCAAATCCTCTAGGGCGCGCCATTTCCCCCCTGCTCCCCCGATGGAAGACGCCGACGCGCAGGTCATGCTCGAGGCCCTCCGGCTCGCGGACGTTGCCGCCGAGCTCGGCGAGGTGCCCGTCGGCGCCGTGGCCGTCCACGAGGGCGTCATCGTCGGCCGCGGCTCCAATCGACGTGAGATCGACCGCGACCCCTTCGCCCACGCCGAGATGCTGGCCATGTCCGAGGCTGCACGGTCGCTTGGACGGTGGAGGCTCTCGGGTGTCTCGCTCGTCGTCACCCTCGAGCCCTGCTCCCTCTGTGTGGGCGCAGCGCTGCAGGCCCGCGTCGACCGGATCGTCTTCGGCGCACCCAGCCCCAAGGCCGGCGCGCTCGGGGGACTCCTCGATCTGAACGCCCTGCCCCACAATCACCGGCTCGTCGTCCGCCGGGGCGTCCTCGAGGTCGAGTGCGCGGAGCGACTGACCCGCTTCTTCCAGGGTCTGAGGAACCAGGAAGGTTGACAACTGAATTGCTGGAGAGCTGGCCGAGTGGTCGAAGGCACCTGACTCGAAATCAGGCGTACCGGAAACGGTACCGTAGGTTCGAATCCTACGCTCTCCGCTCGCTGGAGAGGTGGCCGAGCGGTTGAAGGCACACGCCTGGAACGCGTGCATACCTGAAAGGGTATCGTGGGTTCGAATCCCACCCTCTCCGCTCGGAGAATTTTTCGCAGCAACGGCTTGTGGTCGGGACAACGCGGGGACGTGAACCCCGCCAGGTCCGGAAGGAAGCAACGGTAGCGCACCTTCGCGTGTGTCCCGGCCGTTCCATTCGACGCAGTCCGGCCTCACCTTCCGGGGAGTCATCCTCGGAAGGTGGGAACGGACATGGCAGACACGAGCGTCACCAAGGTCGACGGAGAGCGCAGCCCGGTCGGGCGGATGGGGCAGAGGTATCTCGCCTCGGGAGTCCGGCTCTCCATGCGGCTCTGGCTGGATGAGGAGCCGGGGGACGCCAAGCCGGCCGTCCGCCGGGAGTACGAGACCATCGGCTACGTGCTGAAGGGGAGCGCGGAGCTCACCCTCGAGGGACAGACCGTGCGCCTCGAGGCCGGGGACAGCTGGGTCGTGCCTCACGGAGCCGAACACAGCTACAGGATCCTCGAGACGTTCTCCGCGGTGGAGGCGACCAGTCCTCCCGCGGAGGTGCACGGAAGGGACGAGGGAGGGTTGCACTGAGCGGGTGCGCCGGGCCGCGCCGGCCTCTGCGGCCGTGATGCATCGACGGCGGGGCTGCTCGGAGATCGGCACGTCCGCGGCCCACCCTGCACAGAGCCGACGCGGCTCGGCCCGAGTGCGGCCGCCCCGCCGGGACCACTCTGGCCTGGCGCCACGGACCCGGGCGGGTTGTCACGGTGGCGCCGCGGGTCCGTGTGCCGGGACCCTCGTGACACGCGCGGTTTCCCGAACGCGGTTGGCGGAACTTTTTCGGACGCTCCGTCCGGGAAGGAGGGGCGCGCGGGCCGGGAAAAGCGTCCGGAAATGTGCCGCGAAGCGCGTCCGCGAAACCGGTCCGCTGCGGGCGGAATCAGCGGGCGAGGATCGTCTCCCGCCCCTCCTGGCCGACCACCCGGAACCCTGAGGCCTCGAGATCCGGGAGCGCGCGCCCCTCGAACGTCACCACCCGGTTGTACCGCCGGTCTCGCATCGCCAGCTGGAACGCAGCGTCCTGCGGCCAGTCACACGTGAGCCAGGGGATGCGCTTCCCCACGTAGAAGACGCCCCCCGCCCCCCAGAGCCCCTCGTTCACGATGAGGAGCCCCGTCACCTCGGCCGGCCGGGTCGCCTTCACGATCGCCCGGAACTGGTCCCCGCGGAGATCCATCGACGGTTGGGCGGACCGCACGGTCAGGAGCAGCGAGACGAGCGCCAGTGCGGCGCGCTGCCACCACGCACGCATCCGCTCCAGCAGCACGGCGAGCCCGGGCGCCGCCTCCGCCACCAGCAGCACCACCACCGGATAGAGAAATCGCTCCTCTTTGTGCGCGGTCTGCACCAGCGCCACCAGCACCAGCCCCGCCATCGTCCCGGCGAGGCCGAGGCGCGGACGGAGCCATGCGAGCCCGAGCACGAGCGAGGGCCACACCCAGAGCGGCACCTGGCTCCAGAGCAGCGGCCAGTAGTAGCCCGGCGGCTCCGCCCCGAACCGCTGCGCCGCCCCGCTGCTCCCCACGTTGAAGCGGGCCCACGCCACCACCGAGTGCCACGGCGTGCCCCAGGTCGCCCAGTCCAGCGCGCCCAGCCCGAGAACCACCACCCCGAGCCCCAGCATCGCCCAGCCGAGCAGAGCCCAGCGGCGCCGCGCCATCAGCCACACGGCTGCCGCCACGAGCGCAGGCAGCGAGCCGTAGCGGACGACGAACGCGAGCCCCAGGGCTCCACCGCCCAGCACGCCGCTGCCCCGCGGGCGCTCGTCCCGCGAGAGTGCCTCCGCCGCGACCAGCAGCAGCGCCGCCGAGAGCGCCTCGCCCAGCGTCCGGCCCGCCACCACCACGAAGAGCGGAAGGCAGCCGAGCGCGAAGGCCGCCACCCAGCCCCCGAGCGCGCCCGCCCGGCCGCGGCCGAGCCGCACCGCCGCCACCAGCCCCCAGGCCTGCAACGCCCACAGCGGCACCGCGAGCAACCCGCGCACCACCCACGGGTCCCGCAGCCCGAACCATCCGCCCACCCGCAGCACCGCCGCCAGCACCAGCGGCACCGCCCAGTTCCGCAGCCCCTCCTGCCACTCCCAGGCGAGCACGCCGTCGCCGTGAACGCGCGCGTAGGCCGGCTCAAGGAACTGGTACACCTCGTCGGGGTGCAGCCGGCCGAGCACCGCCACCGCGCTCACCGCCGGCACCAGCGCCAGCACCACCGCCCAGCGCTCCGGCGTCGCCCACCGGCGCCACCGCGGAGCCTCGGCCCCTGTCGCCCTCGGTGACACCGGCCAGTATATACCCCCTCCATGGGCTACCTCGTGCTGGCGCGGAAGTGGCGCCCCCAGACGTTCGACGACATGACCGGGCAGGAGCACGTCGTCCGCACCGTCGCCAACGCCATCAAGCTCGACCGGGTCGCCCACGCCTACCTCTTCTGCGGGCCGCGTGGCGTCGGCAAGACCACCGCCGCCCGACTCCTCGCCAAGGCCCTCAACTGCGTCAACGGCCCCACCGCCACCCCCTGCGGCGTCTGCCAGCCCTGCACCGAGATCGCCGCCGGCACCTCCGTCGACGTCGCCGAGATCGACGGCGCCTCCAACAACGGCGTCGAGAACGTTCGCGAGATCCGCGAGAACGCCAAGTACCTCCCCCAGCGCGACCGGCACCGCATCTACATCATCGACGAGGTCCACATGCTCTCGGGGGCCGCGTTCAACGCGCTCCTCAAGACCCTCGAGGAACCGCCCGGGCACGTGAAGTTCATCTTCGCCACCACCGAGCCCCACAAGCTCCCCGACACCATCCTCTCCCGCTGCCAGCGGCATGACTTCCGCCGCATCCCCGCCGAGCGCATGCTCGCCCGGCTCAGGCAGATCGCCACCGAGGAGAAGGCCGGCCTCTCCGACGCCGCCCTCGCCCTCATCGTCCGCCAGGCCGAGGGCGGGATGCGCGACGCCCTCTCCCTCCTCGACCAGGTGATGTCCGCCTGCGGCCCCGGCGCCACCGACGCCGACGTCGCCGACGCGCTCGGGGCCATCGACCGCACCATCGTCCAGCAGATGGCCGCCGCCCTCGTCCACCGCGACGCGCGCGCGCTCCTCCAGTCCGTCGAGGACGTCTTCAACCGCGGCGCCGACCTCCGCCGCCTCGCCGAGGAGCTCGCCCTCGAGCTCCGCCACATCCTCGTCACCCGCGCCACCGGCAAGCCACCCGCCGAGCTGGCCGAGATCGAGCAGACCACCGTCGTCGCGCTCGCCCGAGAGGCAGACCCCGCCCAGCTCGCCCGCCTCTTCGACGTCGTCCACGGCTCCGTCTGGGACGTCGGCCGCGCCGCCCAGCCCCGCCTCGCCCTCGAGATGGCCCTCCTCAAGGCCGTCCAGCTCGCCCCCACCGCCTCCATCCCCGAGCTCCTCGGCCGGGTCGAGAAGCTCCTCGGCACGGGCGCCGGCGCCGCGCCCGACCCGCGCACAGCCGCCACACGCCCCAGCGGGACGCCGGGAGGTCGTCCCGTTCCCGGACCCTTTCGCGCCTGAGACCGCCGCCAGCGCCCCACGCGCGGTCGAGGGTTCCGTCACCGCTCGCCCCGGCACTCCCGCCCCGCGGGTCGCCTCCGTGCCCGCGAGCGGTGGAGCGCCTCGCCAGAGCACGACCGGTGCGACACCCTCTCGGGCCGGCGTGGCGAGCCCGGCGAGTGGCACCACGCCCGCCGCTCGGAGCGGCTCGTGGCCAGCGATGACTCGCCCCGCCCCCGCATCCGCCGACGCCGACAGCCCGGGATCGGCTCCGGCCGCGACGACCCCAGGACCCGCGCGCGACTCGGCTCGCCAGGCCGCGACCTCCTCGAGCGCCCCGGCAGTCGCACCGGTTCCGTCCGCGCGAGCCACTCGCCCGGCCCCGAACGTGAGCGGCGACTCGCCACGAGCGGCTTCCTCCGGCCCGGACGCCACGGCCGCAGAGCCCACCGGGCGCACGGGCCCCGGCGCTCCGCTCGCGGTGGACACGAGCCCAGGCGGATGCGCCACCGGCGAGTGCCTGCCCGACACGCCTGCTCCGGTCCGCGGACGGGACGACGCCACCGGCCCGCTCCTCGATCGCTGGCGCGCCGCGCTCGACAGCGTCGCCGGCGAATCACCTCGTCACTCGGCCTCGCTCAAGCAGGCCCGCCTCCTCTTCCTCCGCGACGGCGAGGTGGGCATCGCCTTCCGCCCCGACGCCAGCTTCCACCGCACCACCGTCCTCGGCCAGAGCGGTCGGCCCGTCGTGGAGCGCCTCCTCTCCACCCACTTCGGTCGCCCCACCCGCCTCGTGCTGGACGAGACCCCCGGCGCCGGCGCCGCAGGCAAGAGCGTGGCGGAGATGGACACCGAGGCCCGCGCCGAGCACGAGCGCGCCACCGGACAGTCCGTCCGCAATCACCCCGCAATCCTCGCCACCCTGCGCATCCTCGGGGGCGAGCTCGAGCACATCCAGGTCCTCGAGCACGAGCGCACCGGCGCCCCCGGCAGCGACGTCATCGACGAGCAACCCTGACCCGCTGCCCTCTGACGGAGCACGCCATGCCCGGAGTCGACCTCAACTACTTCATGCGACAGGCCAGCAAGCTGACCGAGAAGCTCGAGCAGCGAAAGAAGGAGCTGGCCGAGGAGACCGTCGAAGGCCAGGCCGGTGACGGCCGGGTCAAGGTCGTCGCCACCGGCACCGGAGACGTCCGCTCCATCAAGATCGCCCCAGACGTCCTCGCCGCGGGCGACGTGGAGATGATGGAGGACCTCATCGCCGCCGCCGTCAACTCCGCCCTCACCCAGGCACGGGAGCTCAGCGAACGCGAGCTGGGGAAGGTCTCCGGCGGGCTGAAGATCCCCGGAATCACCGGATGACCCCGGACCCCCTCAACCGCCTCGTCGCCCAGCTCAGCAAGCTCCCCGGCATCGGCGAGAAGACCGCCCAGCGCCTCGCCTTTCACATCCTCCGCGCCCCACCCGAGTACGCCGTCGAGCTCGTCGCCGCGCTCCAGGAGGTCAAGAGCAAGGTCCGGCTCTGCAGCCGCTGCTTCGCTCTCACCGAGGGCGAGCTGTGCGGCTTCTGCACCGATTCCAGGCGCGACGAGCGCCTCCTCTGCGTCGTCGAGGGCATCGCCGACCTCATGGCCCTGGAGCGTACCCGCGAGTTCAAGGGCCGCTACCACGTCCTCCACGGTGTCCTCTCCCCACTCGAGGGCATCGGCCCCGAGCAGCTCCGCATCCAGGAGCTCCTCGTCCGCCTCGAGGACGGGAAGGCCGAGGAGGTCATCGTCGCCACCAACCCCGACGTCGAGGGCGAAGCCACCGCGCTCTACCTCATGCGCCTCCTCCGCCCGATGGGCCTCCGCATCACCCGGCTCGCCCAGGGTCTCCCCATGGGCGGAGACCTCGAGTTCGCCGACCAGGCCACGCTCGCCCGCGCGCTGACCGGACGCCGCGAGCTCTGACCGCAGCGCACCACGGACATCCCCAACGCCGTCCCGAGCGCCACCGCCCGCGTGCTCCCGCGCCGCGCCGCCTCACCCCCCGCTTCCCTGCGAAGAACTGGCCGAAGGCAGCAACGCCATGTGCCCGCGGCCGCCGGGAGTGAGAATCGGGGGCCGTCATGCCAGTCTTCAAGATCGCCCGCTTCGCCGTCCGTCCCGACGCGCGCGCCGACGTCGAGCGAGCCATGCGCGAGTTCGCCCTCTACGTCGGGCTCGAGCTGGAGGACTCGTCCTGGACCACCTACCGCGACCGGCGGAACCCCAACGTCTACGTCACCTTCATCTCCGCCGATGACGACGACGCCGCCGAACACCAGCGCACGGCCGGGGGCTCGGTCCACTTCGCGCGCACCCTGGCCTCGCGCCTCCTCACCGACATCGAGACGCGCGAGTACGAGCTCGTCGCCACCAGCCGCGGCGGACTCCCGCCCTGAAGACGGGCGCCCGGCTCAGGCCCGGCCGAGATCGCGCAGCACCCGCCGCGCCGCGTTGTGCCCCGCTGCTCCGATGACGGAGCCCGCCGGGTGACACCCCGCGCTGCACGAGTAGAGCCCGTCCAGCGGCTGCGCGTAGGCCAGCCGGTCGGCAAAACCATACGAATTGTCCACGTGGTGGATGTGGCCGCCGGTGATGCCGAAGTGCGCCTCGATCTTCCGCGGGTGCAGGGGGAACGTATCCACCACCAGCTCGCTCGTCCCGGGCGCGAAGCGGTCGCAGATGGACAGCAGGTGCCGAACGTAGCGCTCCTCCTCCGCCTCCCACGTCGTCCCGCTCAGCGTGTGCGGCACCCACTGCACGAAGAGCGCCGAGTTGTGGTGCCCCGACGCGTCGCGCATCGAGGGGTCCACCGTGGTGTGGACGTACCACTCGATGGTCGGGAAGTCCGGCAGCCGCCCCGCCTCCACGTCGGCGAAGCTCCGGCCGAGAGACTTGATGACCTCCCCCTCATCCGGGAGCAGGTGCATCGTCGAGCCGAACTGCCCGCGATCCTCCGGCAGGCAGCGGAACCGGGGCAGCCCCTTCAGCGCCAGGTTCACCTTGAAGGTCGTGCCCGGTCGCCGGTATGCGTCGACCCGCGCGTTCCACGACGCGGGCAGGCGCGCCGCCCCCACCAGGTCGCGCATCCGGAACGGATCGGCGTTCACCATGGCCACGCCCGTCCGCACCTCGCGCCCGGACGTGCAGTGCACCGCCTCCACCCCGCCCGCGCCCACCGCGATGCGGGACACCGCCTCCGACGTCCAGATGCGCGCCCCGGCGCTCCGGGCCAGCTCGGCGAGACGGGTGGTCACCGTGCCCATGCCGCCGCGGACGATCATCCACGTCCCGTCCGCGCCGGGGAGCCGGCACATGTTGTGGACCAGGAAGTTCATCCCGCTCCCCGGCGTGTCCCAGGTGCCGGTCAGCCCGCTCAGTCCGTCCGTCACCGCGTACATCGCCCGGAGCAGGTCGCTCTCGAATCCGAACCGGTCGAGGTACCGCCCCACCGAACCGCGGCAGAGCGACACGAAGACCTCGCGCAGCGCGGGCCGGACGTACCGCTGGGCAGTGTCCTCGATCGACAGCGGCTCCTCGAGCCAGGTCGGGGCCACGTCCTCGCGCAGCGCCGCGACCTCCGCCTGCAGCGCCTGGTTCGCGCGCCAGTCCGCCTCAGAGAAGAAGGCGGTGAACTGGGCGCGCATCGCCTCCTGATCCGAACCGAAGAGGAGATAGCGCTCGCCGGTGGTGGGCAGGAAGTAGTGAGGGTCCCGGCGCATCAAGGGCAGGTCCAGCCCCAGCGTCCGGTGCAGCTCGGGCGGCATCAGACCGAGCAGGTACGCCCCGGTGGACGTCCGCAGCCCCGGCGCCTTCGGGAACGGCGTCTCGGTCTTCGCCGCGCCGCCCACCGTCGCGTTCTCCTCGAGCACCACCACCGACAACCCCGCCCGCGCGAGCAGAGTCGCCGACACCAGCCCGTTGTGCCCGGCGCCCACCACCACCACGTCGGCCCGCTCGGTGGTCATCTGCCCTGCCCTCCGGCGGCGGCGCTCCCCACCAGCTGCTCGCGGAGGAAGTACAGCGACGTGCTCCAGGCGTAGTCGCGCGTCTCCTTCTTCTTGAAGCCGTGCCCCTCGTCCAGCGCGAGCAAGTACCAGGACGCCCGCTCCTTCTCGCGCAGCGCACGGACCAGCTGCTCGGCCTCGCTCTGGGGAACACGCGGGTCGTTCTTCCCCTGGAGCACGTAGAGCACCGCCTGGATCTTCCCCGCCGAGTTCAGGGGCGAGATGCGCTCCTGGACCGCACGGACCTCGGGGAGGCGTTCGTCTCCGTATTCCACCCGCCGGAGGTCACGGCGGTACGCCGAGGTGCTGGCCAGGAACGTGGGCAGGCTGGAGATGCCCACGATGTCCACCGCTGCCTTGAAGCGCTCCGGATAGAAGGTCACCGAGGCCAGCGTCATGTAGCCGCCGTAGCTGCCGCCGTACGCGCCCACCCGTGCAGGGTCGAGGTCCGGCTGCCGGGCGATGAAGTCCAGGGTCGCGCCGATGTCCTTCAATGACTGCTCGCGCTTCACGCCGTCGTCCGCGGCGAGGTACACCTTCCCGTAGCCATCCGAGCCGCGCACGTTGGGGAGCAGCACCGCCATCCCCAGGTCCACCAGCGCCTGCGCGAACACGTTGAACTGCGGCCGGACCTGCGATTCGGGGCCGCCGTGCCAGTCGATGATGACCGGCGCCTTCGCCCCGGGCTTGAGCCCGCGCGGCCGGTAGAGAAACGCCGGGACCGTCACGCCGTCAGTCGAGGGGTAGCGCACCAGCTCCGGCACGACGAAGCGCGAGGTGTCCATCCCCCCCACCTCGCTCCGCGTCCACCGGGTGAGCGCGCCAGTCTTCACCGCCACCTGCCAGACGTCGGTGGGCGAGCTCGGAGTGTCCATCGAGAAGCTCAGCACCTCCGAGTTCCAGTTCGGAAATCCCATGGGCCCCATCACCCCGGGAGGAACCGGGACCGGCGTGCGCTTCGCCGCCCCGGGCTTCAGGAGGTAGAGCTTGCTGTACCCGTCCTCGTTCACCCCCAACGCCACGGTGCCGTCCCGCGCCACCGACAGTCGCTCCACGTCCCAGGGGATGTCCGCGGTGAGCGGCGTCCAGGGAGCCACGGGGTGGCCGAGGTCCACCCGGAACAGCTGCGAAAACTCGGTCCCGCGGTCCGAGATGAGATACACCGACTTGCCGTCCGGGGCGAACGCCGCGCGGCGCACCGCGGCCTTGCCCGCCGCCCCCGCGTCCGGGGTGATGCGGGTGCGCTGCCGGGTGGCGAGGTCGAACCACCAGAGGTCCGCATCGTCGATCGCCCGGTCCTGCTTCACCAGGAGCCGCGCACCGTCCAGGGAGAACCCGAGCGGCAACCAGGTCCCCGTCTCCTCCGTCAGCCGCCGGGCCGTGGTCGGGCTTGCCGTCTCGGCGAGGTAGACGTCGGTGTCGGTGCCGTTGCGGCCGGTGCCGGAGTACGCGAGCCGCCGCCCATCCGGTGAGAGCGTGAACAGCTCGTGCCGGCTCTTGCCGTCGGTCACCAGCTGGCGCTGCCCCGTCTTGAGATCCAGCCGGTACAGCTGGAAGAGCTCGCCGCCACCGGTGTCCTGGAGGAAGAAGACCACCCGCGGATCTCCGGGGAGCAGCGCCACCTGCGCCACCGGCTCCTTACCGAAGGTCAGCTGCTCGCGCATGCCCATCGGCGCGCTGACCCGGTGAATCTGCGGCACGCTCGCGAACCGGGTCAGGATCAACATCGACTTGCCGTCGTCCCCCGGGTCCGCCAGCACCGCGGAGCGCCACTCGGTGTAGGGCGCGAGCCAGGCCTCGAAGTCCGCCGGCACCGGCGGGACTCCGCTGATCATCACCCGGGGGAGTCCGGGCGCGGGTTTGACCGGCAAGGTCGACACACGCGGGGGCGGCGTGCCGGCATCCGCCGCGGCCGGCCCGGCCTGGGAGAGGAGCAGAAGCAGGGTCGCGGCGGGTAGGATCATGTGGTCTGCACAAGGACCAGAGCCGGGGCGCGCGCGCAAGCGCTCCGTGGCCGCACCGGACCAATCCTTGCCGCACGGCTTTGCTGCCTGCTACCGTCGGCCGGTCCGGGCGAGGGGTCGGCGGCGCGAACCCACGCGAAATCTCTCGAAAAACCCGGGTCGATCCCTCGGCAGCAAAGAGGACTTCCAACGCCCATGGGCCAGCAACTGGTGATGTATGACGAGGAGTACAATCGCATCAACGCCGTCTGCGATCGCCTGACCAAGGACGCGAACGCCAAGGTCGTCTTCATCGTCGACAAGAACGGACAGCTGATCTCCGCCTCCGGCCAGACCCAGAACATCGACACCACCTCGCTGGCCTCCCTCACCGCCGGAAACGTCGCCGCGATGGGCGGCCTGGCCAAGCTCATCGGCGAGAACGAGTTCCCCAACCAGATCCACGAGGGAGCGCGCGAGTCGCTCTACATGACCATCGTCGGCAGCCGGGTGGTGCTGGTGGTGATCTTCGACACCCGCACGTCGCTCGGCCTGGTCCGGCTCCGGGTGAAGAAGGCCTCGGATGAGCTCGGGAAGATCTTCGAGGCGCTGCTCAAGAAGACCGCAGAGCCCGGAGGGATGGCGTCTCCCTTCGCCGAGATCTCCGACGACGACATCGACAATCTCTTCAGCGAGTGACAGACCTCAAGGTCAAGAAATGTCCTTCATCAATTACTCATCCCGCGAGATCAACTGCAAGATCGTCTATTACGGGCCAGGGCTCTGCGGAAAAACCACCAACCTCCAGTACATCTACAACAAGACCAACCCCGAGACGAAGGGCAAGCTGATCAGCCTCAGCACCGAGACCGATCGCACGCTGTTCTTCGACTTCCTGCCCCTCTCGCTCGGCGAGATCCGCGGCTTCAAGACCCGGTTCCACCTCTACACGGTGCCCGGTCAGGTCTTCTACGACGCGAGCCGCAAGCTCATCCTCAAGGGCGTGGACGGGGTGGTCTTCGTCGCCGACAGCCAGGTGGAGCGCATGGAGGCGAACCAGGAGTCCTTCGAGAACCTCCGCACCAACCTCGGCGAGCAGGGCTACGACCTCAACAAGATCCCCAGCGTGGTCCAGTACAACAAGCGAGACCTCCCCAACGCAGTTGCGATCGAGGAGCTCCGCGCCACCCTCAACCCGCGCAGCGTCCCCGAGTTCCAGGCCGTCGCCCCCACCGGGGTAGGTGTCTTCGACACATTGAAGGCCGTGGCCAAGCTGGTCCTCACGGAGCTGAAAAAGGGCGGGTAGACCGGAACCGCGTCGGCCTTCCGGACAGGAGGGCAGTCCGCGTGTCCGTGGTATGTAAAGACTCGGATTTTTCCGTCGCCGGGAGCCATCCTTGCGTCTAGGTCAGCCCGCACTCCTCGCAGTCCTCACCATGCTCGCGAGCGTCGCGGTGCGCGCTCAGTCCAGCGACCCTCTCCCCGCGCTGCCGGACTCCCGCGCCGATCCGGCCGGAGGCGCCGGCGAAATGGCGCCGATGCGCACCGGGAGCAAGACGCTCGAGGCCACCCCGCCCCCTCCGTCTGCCACCGCCCCCCGCCCGGGCGGGACCGAGGCGCCCGCCGCAGCCGCCCCGTCCGCTGCTCCGGGGAAGGCCGTCGCTCCCTCCGATGCCTCGCTCCCGGTCACCTCCGACGAGGCCTTCCAGACGCGGGTCAAGACGCTCGAGGAGCAGGTGGTGGACCTCAAGGAGAAGATCTACCGCACCAAGGCGCGGCTCCTCCTCCTGCAAGAGACGGTGCTCGGCGGTGACCTCTCGTCCGGCGCGCGCGCGGTGCTGGTGCACAAGAACGAGATGGGCGGGAGCTTCGCGCTCGAGTCCGTGGCCTACGCGCTCGACGGCGCGCCCATCCTCACCCGCACCGACAAGGACGGTGACCTCGCCGGCCGCCCGGAGTTCGAGATCTTCAACGGGCGTATCGTCCCCGGTCAGCACCAGATCGCGGTGCGCCTCGTCTACAAGGGCAAGGGCTTCGGGGTGTTCAGCTACCTCGAGGGCTACAAGTTCACCGTCAGCTCCAGCTACACCTTCACCTCCGAGCCGGGGAAGGTCACCACCGTCAAGGTCATCGGCTACGAGAAGGGCGGGCTCACCACGGAGCTGAAGGATCGGCCGGCGGTGCGCTACGACGTCGAGGTCAACCGGGAGGCGTCGCCGAAGCCCTCCCAGGCGCAGGCGGAGCAGAAGGAGTCGAAGTGACCGTCGGTCGGGCCCCGGTGCTCATCGCGCTGCTCGCGGTGGGGACGCCTGCCGGCGCCACCGACGTCCGCATCTCCGCCTCCACCGCGGCCAGGCTGGACCAGGTCACCGCGCAGATCCGCAACGCCAGCGAGAACCTCGCCGTGGTCGAGACGCAGTACGCCGGCCGGGCCGACCCCACCGGCGAGATGGTGCTCGAGCGCCGCTTCTCCGACGGCGAGATCCAGTACCTCCTCCAGGACTGGCCCACTGCCTCGGTCCTCTTTTACGACCTGCTCGCCGACAAGGCGTTCGACGCCAGCGCCCACCGCCCCGACGCCCTCTGGTACCTGGCGGACGCGCTCTACCAGCAGCAGAGCTACGGCAGCGCGCGGCTGTACCTCAGGCAGCTCCTCGCGCTCGATACGCCGCGATACCGCGAGGCGCTCTCTCGCTACCTGGACGTGAGCGCGAAGCTGAACGACTGGGAGAACCTGGACCCGTACCTCGCCCGCGCACGGGGACCGGACGGCCAGCTCCCGCCGGACATCGCCTACGCCCACGGCAAGTGGCTCGCCAGCCGCTCCGACCTCTCGCCCGAGGAGCGCCAGCGCCGCGCCGCCGAGGCCTTCCTCCCCCTCACCACCCAGGGCAGCCGCTACCGGCTCCCGAGCCTCTACTACCTCGGCGTGCTGCGAGTGCAGGCGGGCGACTACCCGGGCGCGATGGCCCGCTTCGGCGAGGTCACCGCCACCAAGCCGGCCGACGAGCGCGAGCAGCGAATCATCGAGCTGGCCCACCTCGCCCTGGCCCGGCTCCTGGTCGAGACGGGCCAGGTCCCCGCCGCGGTGGATCAGTACCAGGCCATCAGCCAGGAGTCCGCGCAGTTCCCCGAGGCCCTCTACGAGATGGCCTGGGCGAAGGTTCGGGCCGAGGACTGGGAGGGCGCCCGCAACGCGACCGACATCCTGCTCCTCGTCGCTCCCGACTCACCGCTCGCGCCCGAGGCGCAGATCCTCCAGGGCCACCTGCTGCTCAAGCTGAAGCGCTACCGCGAGGCCACCGAGACGTACAACGGGGTCATCACCACGTACGCCCCGGTCCGCGACGAGATCGACCGCATGCTCGCGGTACAGAAGGACCCGGTCGCCTACTTCGACAACCTCCTCGCCCGGAACGAGCGCACGCTCGACGTGAACGCGCTGCTCCCGCCGCTCGCCCTGAAGTGGGCCAGCACCCAGGACGACGTGGCCCAGGCGCTCCGCGTGGTCGGCTCGCTCGAGGGCGGCAAGCAGGGCGTCACCGAGAGCCGGGCCATCGCCGAGCGAATCCTCAAGGCGCTGGACGAGCGCGGCGCCGAGGCGTTCCCCTCGCTGCAGGAAGGCACCACCCGCGCGCAGGCCGTGGCCAACGCGCTCTCCTCGGCCGAGGCCACCCTGGATGCGGCGGAGATCGAGGCGCTGGACCCGCTGCTCACCCACGACGAGCGCCTCTCCCTGGGGCAGATCCAGGCGCAGCTCACCGCCGACCGCACCCGCCTCGCCGCCCTCCCCACCACCCCGGCGGAGCTCACCGCGCGCCGCACCCGGATGCAGGAGCGGCTGGACGCGATGGACCGCGAGGCGTTCCGGCTGGGGACGGATCTGCAGAGCATGAACGCGATGCTGGTCGCGACCCAGAAGTGGGTGGCGGATACGCGCGAGAAGCGGCGGGACGGCCCGGACGACGAGAAGCAGTTCAACGAGCGGCTCGTCTCCGAGCAGCGCTCGCTCAAGGCGCTCGAGGGCGAGGTCGGACGGCTCCGCGGCCTCCTGCTCGCCGACCGCGGGCTGGTGGACACCACCCTGGGCGGCGAGGACAGAATCCGCAGGGACCTCGCCGAGTCCTCGTCCCGCGCCAGGGGCCTGCTGGCGGGCGTCGAGCCGCGCGCCACCGGCGACGCCGCGCAGTTCGTCCGGCGAACCCTCGACCTCCGCGCCCAGATCGCCACGCTGGAGCAGCGCACCGCCTCCGACCAGATCGCCCTCCGCGAGCGGGTGCGGCTCAAGGGGCAGGAGATCCGCGGGAAGGTTCTCGCCGAGGCGAAGCTGCTGGAGGTGTACGGCAAGGACGTGGGAGCCGTGTCCGGCGACGCCGAGCAGCTGGTGGGCCGCATGGCCTACGACAGCTTCCGCCGGGTGCGCCGGCAGTTCTACGACCTGGTGCTCAAGGCGGACGTGGGCGTGGTCGACACCGCCTTCACCCGCAAGCAGTCGCAGACCACCGCCATCCAGAAGGTCGCCTCGCAGAAGGAGGCTGAGCTCCGGGCGCTGGACGCGGACTTCCAGGCGGTCCTCAAGGACGTGGACTGATGCTGGGGTCGCTCCTCATGGCGCTCGCCGTCGCCGCGAGCCCCGCCACTCCCGCCAGGGCCTCGAAGAAGGGCCAAGCCCGGCCCGCTGCGGCGGCCCCCGCGGCTGCGCCCGAGCCCGCGGACGCCGCGCCCGCCACCGCCGCGAGCGCCCCGGCCGAGAAGAAGGACGTGGCCCCCGCTCGCAAGCCGGCCTTCGGGCTCGAGGGCATGGGCCGGACCCCGGCCGAGCAGAAGCAGCTCGACGAGCTCCAGGACATGCTCCGGAGCTATGAGGGGGAGTCGCGCGAGTTCAAGCGCGACGTGCAGCTCCTGGTGGAGAAGAAGTACGAGGAGAAGCGGAGTGACCTCTCGGCCAGCTACGAGAAGGCCATCCGCGACCTCGAGGTGACCGAGCGCAAGGACCGGCTCGACGCCATCGCCCAGTTCGAGGAGTTCCTCCAGCGCTACCCGGACGAGCCCCGTTACACGCCGGACGTGATGTTCCGGCTGGCCGAGCTCTACTACGAGCGGAGCGCAGACGATCACGCCGTCGCCATGCGGTCGTACGAGGACGAGCTCAAGCGCGTGGACCCGTCCAGCAGCGCGCCGCCTCCCCCCGAGCCCGCGGTGGACTTCCAGCCGTCCATCGCCCTCTACCAGCAGCTCCTCGAGAAGTTCCCCAGGTTCAAGTTCAACGACGCGACGACCTACCTGCTCGGCTACTGCCTCGAGAAGCAGAACGACTTCGACGGCGCCCAGGAGGCGTACCACGACGTCATCGGGCAGTACCCCAAGAGCAAGTTCGTCACCGAGGCCTGGGTCCGCATCGGCGAGTACTACTTCGACGACTACGACGACCCCGACGCGCTGGCCAAGGCCGCGCAGGCGTACGAGGCCGCGGTCAAGGACAGAGAGAGCCCGCTCTACGACAAGTCCCTCTACAAGCTCGGGTGGACCTATTACCGCCAGGACCGCTTCGAGCCCGCGGTGCAGCGCTTCCTCGAGCTGGTGGACTACTACGACCGGACCAGCGCCAGGAAGGACGGCAAGGCCACCGGTGACCTCCGCGGCGAGGCGCTCCAGTACACGGCGATCAGCTTCACCGACGAGAAGTGGGGTTCGGTGGAGAAGGCCAAGGCCACCTTCGCCAGGATGGGCGGCCGGCCGTACGAGGCCGAGGTCTACCGTCGCATGGGCGACGTCTACTTCGACCAGACCCGCCACCCGGACGCCATCGCCTCGTACCGGCTCGCGCTGCAGCGAGACCCGCTCGCCGACGACGCGCCGAAGATCCAGCAGAAGATCGTCCAGGCGTACGAACGCGACCGGAAGCTGAACGAGGCCTTCGCCGAGTCCGAGCGGCTGGCGAACGCCTATGCGCCGGGCACGCCCTGGTACGAGAAGCACAAGAACGACCCCGAGGTCCTGGCCGCCACGCAGGAGATGGCGGAGAAGAACCTCTACGGCAGCGCCGTCTACCACCACCAGCAGGCGCTGGCGCTCAAGCAGCAGGGAAAGCTCGAGGCGGCGCGGACCATGTTCGAGTCCGCGGCCAAGGGCTACGAGGGCTACCTCGAGCGTTTCCCGCGCAGCAAGCAGGCCTACGAGGTGCAGTTCTTCGCCGCCGAGTGCCAGTACAACTCGCTCCAGTTCGCCAAGGCGGCGAAGAACTACGACGCCATCCGCGACAACGGCTCGGACGATCGCTACCGCAAGGACGCCGCCTACGGCGCGGTGCTCGCCTGGAGCAAGCTCATCGACCAGCTGCAAGACCAGAAGAAGCTCGCGAAGTACCCGGTGCTCCGGAGCAAGGACCGCCCCGAGGGCGAGAAGCCGCAGGGCATCCCGCTCGGCCCCGAGGAGAAGTCGCTGGTCGCCACCACCGACGCCTTCCTCCAGCTGTCGCCCAAGGACGAGCGCGCCCCGGGCGCCGCCTACCGCGCCGCCGAGCTGCTCTACGCCCACAACCAGTTCCCCGACGCGCGCCAGCGCTTCGAGGACATCATCAAGGCCTATCCCCGGAGCGAGGTCTCCAAGTACGCCACCAACCTCACGGTGGAGACCTTCCTCATCGACAAGGACTGGCGGAGCGTCGAGGAGGTCTCGGCCCGCCTCGCCCAGAACACCGACGTCATCGACCCGAAGAGCGAGCTGTACAAGGACCTGGTCAAGTTCAAGCTGGCCGGCCGCTTCAAGCTCGCCGACGAGCTGATGGCCCAGGGCGCCTGGGACGAGGCGGCGAAGAAGTACATCCAGCTGGTCGACGAGGACCCGAAGAACGAGTTCGCGGACAAGGCGCTGAACAACGCCGCCGTCTGCTACGAGAAGGACCACCGCTTCGAGAGCGCGCTGAAGCTCTACGAGCGCATCTTCCGCGAGTACCCGCGCAGCAAGCTGGCGGACGCCGCGCTGTTCCGGGTCGCAGTGAACCAGGAGAACTCGTACGACTTCGACCGCGCGGTGCAGAGCTACGAGCGGCTGGTGAAGGAGTACCCGGCGAGCAAGGACCGCGAGGCCGCGGTGTACAACGCCGCCCGGCTGCTCGAGGGCCAGCAGAAGTACAGCGAGGCCGCCGCCGGCTACGCCCGCTACGCCGACCTGTTCCCCAAGGCCGAGGACGCGCCGAAGAACCAGTACCGCGCCGCGCTGGTCTACGAGAAGCAGGGCGACACCAAGAACGAGATCCGGGCGCTCAACGAGTTCGTCCGTCGCTTCGGGAGCAAGCCCAACCAGGCAGAGCTGGTGGTGGAAGCCCACAAGAAGCTGGGCGACGCGTACGCCAAGGCGGGCAACGCGAAGGACGCGCGCAGGGAGTGGGAGACCGCGGCGCGCGAGTTCGACCGCCGGGGCCTGAAGCCCGACGCCGCGCTCCAGGGCGCCGACGCCGCCGCCGAGGCCCGCTTCCAGGTGGCCGAGCAGGAGCTCCGCGACTTCGACCGGTTGAAGATCGGCGGGCGGGGCAAGGCGCTCGAGCAGAGCTTCACCCTCAAGCGCGCCGGGGTGAAGAAGGTCCAGGCGAGCTACGCCGAGGTCTTCAAGTACAAGCGGTTGGAGTGGACGCTCGCCGCGCTGTACCGGCAGGGCTACGTGCTCGAGCGCTTCGGGGCGACCATCAACGAGACGCCGGTCCCGCCCGACGTGAAGCGGCTCGGGGACGAGGCCGTGGCCGCCTACCAGGATCTCCTCCAGCAGCAGACCGCGGCGCTCGAGGACAAGGCCGTGGAGAGCTACGCCGCCACGCTCGAGCAGGCGCGCAAGAACCGCGTCAGCAACGAGTGGACGAAGAAGACGCTCGAGGCGCTCAACCGGTACCGGCCGAAGGAGTACCCGGTGCTGAAGGACCCCAAGCCGTCGATCGCCACCGACGTGACCTGGCCCGATGGCCTGGTGAGCACCGCCGTGGCGAAGGAGAAGGCGCAGGCGGCGCCGGCCAAGGACGTGCAGCCCGCCGCGCCGAAGGACCCAGCGGCCGCGCCGCCCCCCGGAGGTGGTTCGTGAGGCCCCTGCTCCTCGGTCTCCTCGGCCTCACCGGGCTGTCCCTCGCGGCCTGCGGACACTCGGGCGCCGCCGCCCCACCCCCGCGTCCCCTCACCACCTCCACCGCCCCCACCCCGGAGGTGAAGGAGGGCGCGGCGAAGGCCGCCACCGCGGCTGGCCTGGACGCAGACACCCAGGCCGCGCTCGACCGCGGTGTGGCCCAGGGCAGGAGCGGAGATCTCGACGGCGCGCGGCGGACGTTCCAGGACATCGTGGCGCACAACCCTGGCGCAGGCGCGGCCTGGGTGAACCTCGGCGTCCTCGCCGAGCGCCGGGGTGACCTGACCGAGGCGGAGGCGGATTACCGGCGCGCGGCGCAGACCACGCCCGAGCCGCCCGAGGCATGGGACTTCCTCGCCCGCCTGCTCGTGCGGACCAAGCGCGCCGCGGAGGCCGAGGCTCTCCTGCGCGGCCGGATCCAGGAGGCGCCCACCGGCCTCGGGGCACGAAACGCGCTCACCTGGGTGCTGCTCGAGACGAACCGGCTGCCCGAGGCGGAGGCCGAGGCCAAGAAGGTCCTCAAGGCGGACGAGCAGAACGTCCGGGCGATGCAGCTGCTGGCGCAAGGCTACTACCTCCAGGGCAAGTACGAGCTCTGCCGGCTCGTCCTCGAGAATGCCCGCGTGGTGGACCCCAGGGACCCGGTGACCCACAACGCGCTCGGCACGGTGCTCCTCAAGCTGAAGCAGCGGTCCGCGGCGCTCGAGTCCTTCAAGATGGCCGCCTCGCTCCGGCCGGACTTCGCCGAGGCACACAGCAACTTCGGGGCGATGCTGGTGGAGAGCGGCGATTACGACGGCGCGGTGAAGGAGCTGGAGCTGGCGGTGGTCGCGGCCCCCACGCTCCTCAACGCCCGGATGAACCTGGGCAATGCGTACCGCGGGAAGCTCGACGTGCCCCGGGCGCGGGAGCAGTACGAGAAGGTGGTGGCCATCGATCCCACCCTGGCCGACACCTACTACAACCTCGCCATCCTCCACCTGGACTCGGACGTCCCGGGCGTGGACACCATCGACCGCTACAACAAGGCCATCGCCTACTTCACCACCTACAAGGAGAGGGGGGGGCAGGACGAGCGGGTCGAGCAGTACCTCAAGGACGCGGCCAAGGGCATCGACCGGGAGCAGCGGCGGCGCGACCGGGAGAAGAAGGATCAGCTGCGCAAGGCGGAGAAGGAGGCCGAGGCGAAGAAGCAGGCCGAGGCGGCCGCCCAGGCTCCCGCGCCTGCCGCGCCTGCTCCCGCCTCCGACACGCCCGCCCCGGCGCAGCCACAAACGAGCACCAAGAAGAGCTCTAAGGGTAAGCTCAAGGCCCCGTGACCCGCCCCCTCACCACACGCCTGCTCGGGCTCGTGGCCTGTGCCGCCGTCACCGTGGCCACGGGCGCGCGCGCGCAGGCCGACCTCCGGGCGCCCCCGAAGGCGGCGGCCGCGGAGAAGACGCCCGCCTCGCGCCCGTCCAGCGGCAAGAAGGTCATCAAGCTCGACGCGCTCACCGTCGAGGGTCGCATCCAGAAGCCGGAAGCGTTCTACGTGCTCCCCCGCTCGAGCCTGAACTTCGACGAGCTGCAGAAATCCGAGAGCTTCGTCACGAAGATCGACCAGAGCGTGCTCAAGGATCCGTTCTAGCCCGTGACAGCACCCGCCCAGCGCATCTCCAGGCCCGCCCCGACCGGCGTCAAGATCCTCCGCGTGGGAGTGATCCGCGACGGGAAGATCATCGAGGAGCGGCACATCCGCCATCCCGGCCAGGTCACCGTCGGGCAGGACGGCACCAACACCTTCGTCATCCCGGCGAGCGAGCTGCCCTCGACCTTCCCGGTCTTCGAGCACAAGGGCGGGCAGTACACCCTGGTCTTCACCGACCGGATGAACGGCCGGGTGGCGAACCGCGCCGGCGACAACGACTTCGCCGCGCTGAAGACCAAGAATCTCGTCTCGCGCCGGGGCGCCGTCTGGGTGCTGCCGCTCGACGAATCCGCCCGCGGCAAGGTGTCGCTCGGCGAGGTCACCCTGCTCTTCCAGTTCGTCAGCCCGCGGCCCGAGCCGGCCCGCGTCGCGCTGCCCGACGAGCTCCGGGGCTCGGTCTGGAGCAGCATCGATCACCTGTTCTTCGCCATCCTCGCCGCCTCGCTCTTTCTCCACTTCGCCGGCGCGGCCTGCATCGTCCTCAGCCCCAAGCCGGTGGACTCGGACCTCACCCTGGACGAGCTGCCGGATCGCTTCGCTCGCGTCCTCCTTCCCCCCAAGCCCCCCGAGCCGGAGCAGCCGAAGAGCACCGAGCCGACGGCGCAGACCGAGGAGCGGAAGGACCCCAAGAAGGACGTGAAGAAGAAGGACGAGCTCCCCGCCGAGGCCACCGCGCGCAAGGCGGTGCTGCAGCAGAAGGTGGCGAGCAAGGGCCTCCTCAAGATCCTCGGCTCGGCCGGAGGCGCAGGCGCGCTCTCCGACGTGCTCGGCAGCGGGACCGGCTCGGGTGACGTCGCCGCGGCGCTCGCCGGTGCCCGGGGCGTGAGCATCGCCAACGCGGAGTCGGTGGGTGGCCCGCGTGGCGGCGGCGCCGGACGGACCGCGGGAATCGGCGACGTGGGCACCTCCGGCGGCGGCAAGGTGGCCCTGGCCGGCAAGGGCGACGCCAAGGTGACCGGCCAGGTCGCGGCCGCCTCGCCCGAGGTGGACTCGGCGGACGTGGACCGCGCCGCGCTCTCGCGGTACATCCGCGACCGTCTCGGCGCGATCCGCGGCTGCTACGAGCGCGAGCTCAAGCGCAACCCGAGCCTCAAGGGCAAGGTGGTGGTCCGGTTCAACATCACTCCGGCCGGCCGGGCGGGGGACGTGAAGATCGAGGAGAACAGCCTTGGTAGCCCCGAGGTGGGCTCCTGTATCCAGAGCCTGATGCGAACCTGGATTTTCCCCTTCAAGCCGCCCGACGAGGTTCCGGTGCAGTACCCGTTCCTCTTCACCTCCGGCGGGTAGCTGATGCCCCTCCCCCGGGACGCACGCGGGTTTGACACCTCCGGTCAGGCCTCCCTACGCTGGCCCCGGATGCGGCCGTCCGTGCGAGTGGTGTTGGTATCGGCCGGCCTCCTGGCCGGGACGGGCCTCGCTCACGCACAGGGCCCCGCGAAGCCGGCCGCGACCCCGACCCTGGAGAAGGCGGCCGACATCCCGGATCCGGAGAAGCTCACCCGGGCCACTTCCGCGATCGGCACGATGCGGTCTGCGCTGACCGACGTGCTGGGCCGTCTCGAGGAGGCGCGCGCCACCAAGGACGTGGTGAAGCTCAACTGCGTCAACGAGAAGCTCACCCAGGTGAAGGGCCTGCTGCGCATCTCCGAGCAGTCGGATGTCGCGCTCCAGGAGGCGGTCTCCAAGCGAGACAGCACCGCGGCCGAGCACGAGTACTCGAAGATCAGCATCGCCAGGAACAAGGTCGGCCAGCTGCGCACCGAGGCCGAGCAGTGCATCGGCCAGCTCGCGTTCCGCACCGACGAGAACCTGACGGTGGAGGTGGAAGTCCCGAACGGCCTTCCCGAAGACCCGACGAACCCGCCGCCGCTCGCGCCGGTCACGAGCCGCCTGCCCCCCGCAAGCCCGATTCTTTAGTCGACCGGCGACCCGCGCGCCGCCGGTTCCCGCGCCCTCGGGCGGGCATGCGAGTCCTGGAGCGACCGTGTGCTTGCATGGTAAGACTGCACCGCAACTCCGTCCTGATCGGAGAGGGCTCTGTACTTGGAAGGACCGGAGCGGTGGAGACGGGGTTCGCGGCGCGCCGTCCGTGTGCTCGCGCTATTCGCGCTGGTCGGGGGCGGGGTGGTGCACGCCCAGCCGGCCGCCCAGAGCGCTGTCTCGCAGTGGAATGAGAACAACGGCATCCGCGTCGGCCCGGGCCGGCTGCACCCATACCTGGACATCGAGCCGACGTACGACTCGGCGGCGATCTACGTCCCGACCCAGAAGGACAACCCCGCCAGCCCGTACGTGCTGGACCCCGAGATCATCATCCACTTCCGCCCGGGCTTGCGCCTGGACGTTCCCGGAACGGATGCCACGTTCAGGCTCAACGCCTTTTACGACTACGTCTGGTTCACCGGCATCCTCACCTCGGGGAGCTCGGCGGCGTCGCTGAGCGAGGCCGGCGCAGACCTCCACGCCGAGCTCAACACCCAGGGCGCGGTCGAGGTCGACATCGGCGACACCTTCGCCCGGAGCGCGCGCCCGCAGGACATCGGCCTCGGCACCGCCGTCATCTCGCTCTACAACCAGCTGCGGCTGAGGACGCCCATCCACCCCGGAGGCCGGGCCTTCGAGGTGATTCCACACGGCGCCTACACGGTCGAGTTCTTCAGCAACTACAGCGGTCTTCCGCCGGGGGCTGGCCCGTGCCCGCCCGGGAGCTGCAGCAACGACCCGAGCAGCCAGAACTACCAGGACTACGCCGGCGGCCTCGACATCCACTGGAAGTTCCTGCCCCAGACTGCCCTGATCTTCGAGTCCAACTACGAGGGTCGGGCCTACTTCAACCCCGTCGGCCAGGTGCCTCCCGGACAGGTCCTCACGCTCCTGGCGGGGGCGCAGGGCCTGGTGACGCCGCGGATCCAGGCCATCCTCAAGGGTGGGTACGCGATCGGCTTCAGCGGCGCCGCCTCCACTTTCATCGGCCGCGCCGAGGGGACCTGGACGCCGAACGAGTACAGCAGCCTCACCCTGGGCGTGGCGCGCGACGTGAACAATGCCGTCGGTGCGGCGAGCGCCACCGACCTTCGCTTCTACCTGACCGGCAAGCTCTTCCTCCTGGGCCGGCTCCAGCTACACACCGAGATTGCCTACGATCTGGTGTCCTTCACCCAAGGCCGCGGCGGACAGGACCAGCTGTTCGGCTTCGACGTGGGCGCCGACTACGCGGTGACCAAGTGGCTGATCGTCGCAGGTGGCTACGCGTTCTCCAAGCGGACGTCCCCCGACTTCACCACCTCGCTCCCGCTGAACTTCTCGCGGAACCAGGTATACCTGCGCGTCACCCTCACCTACTGAGCGCCGCAGCCTTCCTGCCCCCCGTGTCTCGCGCCTCGCTCCTCCTCTGCGCAATTGTCATGTCCGTGGCCTGCAAGGGGCCGCGCGGGACCGGTGGCACCACCCTGCGCGCCGACGAGGTGCCCCAGGCGGATGCCCCCGCGGCGTCCTCGACGACGCTTGGACCGGGTGACCTCATCGAGGTGCGGGTCTTCGAGGAGGCGGACCTCTCCGGCCCGTACCGCGTGGCGCCGGGCGGGACGATCGACTTCCCGCTCTGCGGCAAGGTGCACGTCCAGGGGATGAACACCTCGGGGACGGCGGACGTCCTGACCCAGTGCCTCGGGGAGAAGTACCTGAAGCATCCCCAGGTCTCGGTGCTCCTGCGCGAGTACAACAGCAAGAAGATCTTCGTCTTCGGCGAGGTCCAGAAGCCCGGCACGTTCCCCTACGAGGAGGACATGTCCATCATCCAGGCCATCACCATGGCCGGGGGCTTCACCAAGGTGGCGAGCAAGAACGACATCGCGGTGACCCGCACCGTCGAGGGCAAGGAGACGAAGATCCGCGTCCCGGTGGCCGACATCGGCACGGGCCGGGAGAAGAACTTCCGGCTCCAGCCGGGGGACATCGTCTTCGTGCCCGAGAGCATCTTCTAGGTGCGGCCGTACGAGGTCGGCTTCCAGCGGATCTCGCCCAGGAACCGGCGGCACTCTTCCTGGAGGGCCAGGGAGATCCCCGGAGCGGCCGAGAGCACGTCGATGACCGAGGTGTCGTACGGCGCGCCGTCGATCCGGCCCACCATCGCGCCGGCCTCGCTGACGATGAGCGCGCCCGCGGCGATGTCCCACGGCTTCAGGTTGAACTCGAAGTAGCCGTCGTAGCGGCCCGACGCCACGTAGGACAGGTCCAGCGCGGCGCTCCCGAGCCGACGGATGCCCTGCACCAGCCCGAGGAACCGGGCGATGAGCCCGGCGGGCCCCTCGGGATGCTCGTGGACGTCGTAGGGGAAGCCGGTGCAGAGCAGGGAACGCCCGAGGGTGTCCGCGCTGCTCGGCCGCAGCGGCGTCCCGTTCAACGTCGCGCCGCGCCCGCGCACCGCCGCGAACAGCTCGTCGCGCATCGGGTCGTACACCACCCCGACCTGCACGCCGCCCTCGCCCTCGACCGCGATGCTCACCGAGAAGTGCGGGAGCTGGTGCGCATAGTTGGTGGTCCCGTCCAGCGGGTCGATGATCCACCGGAACCCGGACCGGGCGCTGGTGCCGCTCGCGCCGCTCTCCTCCGAGAGAATGGCGTGGTCGGGATGCCGCTGCCGGAGCCAGGCGAGGAGCACCGCCTCGCTCGCCTTGTCCGCGTCGGTCACCAGGTCGATGCCACCCTTGTAGGCGATGGTCCTTGGCTGGTGGAACTTCTCGGCCAGGACCCGGCCGGCGCGGCGGGCGCCCTCCACCGCCGTCTCCAGCAGCGCGTCGAGCGAGGCGCTCACGGACCGTCCTTCAGCAGCGCGTCCACCTGCGCCCGGACGTCGTTCAGGTTTCCGTCGAAGCTCTCCTGCGTGAAGCGGACACGCCCCGTCCGGTCCACGACCCAGGTGGTCGGCATGACGCGCAGCTTGAGCGCGCTCTCCAGCACGAAGCCACCCGGATCGACCAGGACCGGCAGGTCCACCCTGGCGGTGGCGAGAAACGTGGGGATCTGCGCCCGGTCCTCGTCGACGCTGACCGCATAGACGCGGACCCCGCGGGCCGCGTAGTCCCTGCCGAGCGCCTGGAGCTGCGGCAGCGACCGGATGCAGGGCGCGCACCACGTGGCCCAGGCGTCGATGACCACGACGTGTCCCTGGTCCGCGGAGAAGGCGTGCTTCCCCGGGTCCGGATAGGTCTCGAGCGAGAGGCTGCCCACCGATCCGCCCGTGCCTCCGGCCGGGCCGGTGAGCGCCTGGGCCTGCGTGGCGACCGGGGCCGCCCTGTTCCCTCCGGCGCACGCGAGCACCAGCACCAGCACAGCCGCCAGCTGGCTCACGTACGCCTCCGCTGGAGCTCGGCGAGAAGCGCTGCGTGGAAACCGCCGAAGCTGCCGTTGCTCATGCCCAGGATGACGTCTCCCGGCCGGGCCTCCGCGGCGACCCGGGCCACCAGCGTGGGAACGTCCGGTGCCGCGTCGGCGGCGAGCCCCTGCGCCTGGAGATCGGCGACCAGCCGCGGGAGATCGAGCTCCTCGCCGTCCGGTACCTGGTCGTGCTTCTCGGGCGTCTTGAGGCTCACCCGGGCGGCGCCGTCGAAGGCTGCGGCGTACGCCACCTGGTGGAGCTTCCGGCGGCTGGTGTTGCTCCGCGGCTCGAACACGGCCCAGAGGCGGCGGTCCGGCCAGCGGCCCCGCAGGGCGTGGATGGTCTCGCGGACGGCCGTCGGGTGGTGGGCGAAGTCGTCCACCACCAGGATGCCGTCCACCTCGCCGCGGACCTCTTGCCGGCGCTTCACGCCGAGGAACGATGCGCATCCGGCGGCGTAGGCCTCGAAGGCCACGCCGAGCGGGCCCAGCGCCGCCCAGGCCCCCAGCGCGTTCTCCACGTTGTGGAGCCCGGGAACGGCGAGGTGGACCGGGCCGAGCCGCCGTCCGTGGTCCACCAGGGCGAACCGCACGCCGTCAGGATGGTGCGTCAGGTCGACCGCCTGGACCTCGGCGGGGCGCGTGGAGTCCGCTGCGTACGTCACCACCCGGGCGCGCCCGGCCCGGGCGAGCATGACCGCCGCGGGCCAGGCGGCGCTCACCGCGATATTCCCGTCCGGGGGCACCAGGGCGACGAAGCGCTCGAAGGCCGAGGCGTAGTGGGCCTCGTCCCGGTAGATGTCCGCGTGATCCAGCTCCATGCTGGTGAAGATGGCCGTCCGGGGCTGGTAGTGCAGGAACTTTGGCCCCTTGTCGAAGTAGGCGGTGTCGTACTCGTCACCTTCCACCACGACGTGGGGACCCTTGCCGACGCGGAAGTTGCTCCCCGCGTTGCCCGTGACGCCGCCCACGAGGAACGACGGGTCGAGCCCGGCGGTGACGAGCAGATGGGCGGCCAGGGCCGAGGTGGTGGTCTTCCCGTGGGTGCCGGCCACCACGACCGAGTGCCGGCCGCGCAGGAAGAGCGCGCCGAACGCTGCGGGGAAGCTCATCGACGGCAACCCGCGCGCGCGGACCGCCGCCGCCTCGGGGTTGACCCGCCGGATGACGTTGCCCACGACCACCAGGTCCGGCCTGGCACGGTCGAGGTTCGCGGGCGCGTAGGGCGTCATCACCTCGATGCCCCAGGCCGAGAGCATGTCGCTCATCGGCGGGTAGACGTTCTGGTCGCTGCCGGTGACCTCGTGCCCCACGGCCTTGAGCATGCCGGCGAAGCTGCCCATGCCCGTGCCTGCCACCCCGAGCAGGTGGACCCGCCGGGCCTGCTCGGGCCGGACGTCCTGGAGGACGTTCCCGCCATCGACAGGGGCGGTCACGATCGTGTCCAGTTCTCGATGCGGATTCCCGGGACGCGCCCGAACTCGCGCTCGTTGTTGGTGACGAGGGTCAACCGACGCGCGACGGCCTGGGCGGCGATGAGGGTGTCCAGGGGCCCGATCGGCTTTCCCTTCCGTTCGAGCTTCGCCCGGACCTCCGCGTAGACCCCGGCGTCCTCCGAGGTGAACTCGCAGATCTCGATCGGCCGGAGGAAGTTCTCTACCCGTCGCAAGGTCTGCGCTGGCTGAGCGCTCTTCGCCGCGCCCGTCCGGAGCTCGGCCTCGGTGATCACGCTCAGCCCCACGTCGGCGCGCGAGAGAGAGAGGAGCCGCTCCAGCACCGCCGGATGCCTCTTCAGGGCGTGGATGCAGATGTTGGTGTCCAGCAGGAACTTCAATCGAGCCCACCGCGCTTCTCGGGCTCACCCTGCGCCGGGCGGACGAGGTCCGGGCCGATCCCGGCGAATGACTCGAGGTAGCCCTCGGGCCAGTCGTCTGCCGGTTCCAGGATCACCGCCCGGCCCCTGCGATGCACCAGGACCGTCTCTCCGTCGAAGCGGAACTCCTTGGGGAGGCGGATCGCCTGGCTTCGTCCGGTCCAGAAGACTTTCGCTCGCTTGGTCGCCACGGTCGTGCCCCTGATAGGTACCCGTGCAGGATACCACCGGCCCGTTCCGGAAGCACTGCGGCTCAGGTCGCTCCGAGGGCCTGAAGAACGGCGTCGTGGAAGGCCGGCCGGAACTCGCGGATCCGCACGTTGTCCCGCCCCAGCTCGGTCCGGTTGGTGAGGAGCGCGATGCTCACCTGCCGGGCGCGGTCCACCCACAGGCTCGTCCCGGTGTAGCCGAGGTGGCCGAATCCACCGGGCGCGGTGCGCCCGAGGAGACGCCCGGCGGCGCTGCCCTCACCCGCGGGAGTATCGAACCCGAGCCCGTGCGTCCCGCCCGGCATGGCCGTCACCGCGCGCTCCCACAGGGCGGCCGGGGCGAGGCGCCCCGCCCCGCCGAGCTCCTCGAGTACGCGCTGCCCGAACCGGGCAACCTCGGTCGCGGTGCCGAAGAGGCCCGCGTGCCCGGCGACCCCGTCCATGACCCAGGCGTTGTCGTCATCCACCTCGCCCGGAGTCGACGGCGTGGTGGCCAGCGACTCCCAGCGGTTCTCCTGGCCGGGCGCCGGTGGGCGCGGGCGGAGCAGGCCGGTCGCGGGCAACCCCTGCCACCGCCCGCCGCACGGGTCACGGCTGTCGTGTCCGCGCGTGGAGAGCCGGTGAAAGTGCGTGGCCACGCCGAGCCGCTCCGTGATGCGGGCGTGCAGCGAGTCCAGCGGCGTTCCTCCTGCCTCGGCCAGCATCTCGCCGGCGAGCAGGAAGCCCACGTCGCTGTACAGCGGGGGCGCGCCGGCCGGTGCGTCCAGCGGAGTGCGGGCGGCGGCGTCACGGACCTCGCTCCGGACCGAGAGCCGCGTGGCGGGAGTGCAGTCGGGGCGGCGCAGCTCGGGGACGGTGTGGAGGACCACCGCGAAGAAGGGCACCCAGGCCGGAAGGCCCGAGCGATGGGTGAGCAGATCGCCCAGCGTCGCCCCGTTCTTCGCCAGGGGGCTGCCGTCGATCCACCGGGAGACCGGCGTGGCGGGGCCGACCGTGCCCTCGGCCCAGAGCGCGACGAACGCGGCCGTGGTGCAGAGAATCTTCGTCAGCGACGCAAGGTCGAACGGCGTGGTGTCCGTCACGCCGGCGGCGGCGCGGGCCACCTCGGTCCCCGCCTGGAAGACCGAGGCCTCCGCCGCCGGGAAGACTCCACCGCCCACCCCTGCCTCGAGCAGCTGCTGGAGATGCTCCTTCACCATCCGGTGCCGGTCCCCGGCAGCTGCGGAGGGGCAGGCACTCCCCGCTGGACGCACCGGCGATTGCCGCCGTCCGGCCACCAGCAATCGAAGGTGGCGGTCTGCCCGCACCCGCTCGCCTGGTACACGCCGTTGGGCAGCTCCTTCACCGTGATCTTGTCCTCGGGGCAGCGGATGGTGGGTGACCAGAGGCGACGGACGGTGGGGGTGAAGCCCTTGCAGCCGGTGAGCAGCGCGAGGCCGGCCAGGAGCAAGAGACGTCTGTGCACGTCCGTCACGCGGTGGCGGCCTCGAGCGGCTGGAGCGTGCCCTGGTCCGCGTCCAGCCGGTGGCGGGCGCCGAGCGCCACCGGCGCGTTCACGTCGCCGTGGCCGATGGGCAGGTCGGCGATGCAGGGGAGGCCGGCCTCGGTCGCGAGATCGACCAGGACCTCGCGACAGGTGTGGGGGTCGTAGCGCCTGTCCCTCGGCCCGCACTCGACGAACTGGCCCAGGGCGATGCCCCCGATGCGCGAGAGGACGCCAGCGTTACGGAGGTGGGTCCAGACGCGGTCGATGCGATACGGCGGCTCGTCCACCTCCTCCAGGAGGAGGATGGCCCCGGTCAGGTCGGGGAGCCAGCGCGTCCCGAGCAGGGTGGCGAACACGGTGAGGTCTCCGCCGAGGAGCGGCCCCTCGACGACGCCGGGGACGAGCGGGGTCCCCTTCAGCGGCTCGGGCACGCGGCCCTCGAGCAGCGCAAACAGCCGCTCCGAGACCCAGGGCGGCTGATCCGCGAGCTGGGTCACGACCGGACCGTGGATCGAGATGCGGCCGTTCGACTGGAGCGCCGCGTGGAGGACGATGTTGTCCGAGAAGCCAATGAGCGGCTTCAGCTGGAGCCGGCCGAAGTCGATGCGCGGGAGAAGCCGTGCGGCGCCCGAGCCGCCCCGGGCGCAGACGACCGCGCGATTCCCAGGGTCGTTGAAGGCGTCGAGGAAAGCGCCGGTGCGGACGTCATCGGAGCCGGCGAGATACCGGTGGTGTGCGAGGAGGCTGGGGTGAGGGGCGAGCTCGTAGCGCTCGGCGAGCCGCGCCATTCCGCGGTCGAAACGCTCACGATCGAAGGGAGAGGACGGAGAGATCACTGCGACCCGGTCACCCGGTCGCAGACGCGGCGAACGCAGCATTTCATCGAGGCTACCACGCCCATGCGACCCTGGATTCGGTTGGGCGTCAGCGCGCCTGGCCGCCCGCGCGCATCGCGCTCACCTGCCAGTTCCGCTGAGCTGCATGAACCGCGACACCGCCACCACCATGCAGAGCACACCGAGGAGCGCCGGCGGGACAATGGATTCTCCGCGGCGCCGGTGCGTGGCCACCGCCCCGGCCATGACGATCGCCAGGCCCACCGCGGCGATGGGCGTCAGCACCGGGTCGATGCCAAGGCCCCAGGGCAGCACGAGACCGAGTGCGCCCAGCACCTCGGCCACGCCGATGCCCTTGACTTGCCCATCGCTGAAGTCTCCGGCCCATCCCAGCTGCGGCTGGGCGGCGATCCACGTCCGCTGCTTCACCAGCTTGAGCATCCCGGCGCCGAGGAACGCCACGGCCAGGAGCCCTTGCACCACCCAGAGCGCGATGTTCAACCGGACACCTCCCCGGGTGACGAGCGTGCCACAAGCGTGGCTGGCCTCGTCTCGCATTCGTTTGACGCTAGGCTCGGTCCGGAGGGGTGCGTGACCGCTGCCAGCCGAGGGCCGGGGTCCGGATGAGTCCGGGGGGGCGCTCGCGCGCGCGGTCGTCGGTGCTGCTCACCTTTCTCCTGGGGGCCGGTCCTGCCCTGGGGCAAGCGGCGCCACCGGCAGCGCACCAGGACGTCGCCTTCGACGTGATGAACGTGCTCTCCGCGGCCGGACTGCACGACCTCGACGACGAGCGCTGGAACGCCTACGGCCAGGCGACGTACATCTCGAGCTGGAAGTTCCCCTTCCCCGCTGCGTACACCAACCTGAACGGCAGCCCGAACTCGCTGCTGCCCACCGCCGAGCGGAGCTTCACCTTCAGCGCCACCCTGTTCCTCGGGGTGCGGCTCTGGCCCGGGGGCGAGGCCTACGTGGTGCCGGAGATCATCGCCGAGCGGCCGCTGTCCAACCTGCGTGGACTCGGCGGCGCGATCCAGAACTTCGAGCTCCAGAAGGGAGGCTCAGAGACGCCGCAGATCTACAAGGCGCGGTTCTACCTCCGTCAGACGTTTGGGTTCGGCGGTGAGCTGGTGAAGAAGGACTCGCAGCCGATGCAGCTCGGCGGCACGGTGGACGCGCGCCGCCTCGTCATCTGGGTCGGTGACTTCAGCGCACTGGACGTGCTCGACAAGAACACGGTCACGGGAGACCCGCGTCAGACCTTCCTCAACATGGCGTTCATGACCCACGCCTCGTGGGACTTCACCGCCGATGCGCGGGGGTACTCGTATGGCGTGGCGCTCGAGCTCTACTGGGACGACTGGGCCGTCCGCTACGCGCAGCTCACGCCGCCGAAGGACCCCAACCAGCTGCCGCTCGACTTCCGCTTCTTCACCTACTTCGGCAGCAACCTCGAGCTCGAGCACCGGCACACGCTGTGGGGACTGCCGGGCGCGGTGAGGGTGCTGGGCTACCGCAACCAGGTGTTCACCGGCTCGTTCGATGACGCGGTCAACGCGTTCCAGGCGAATCCGGCCAAGAACGCGGCTGCGTGCACCAGCTTCAACTACGGGTCGAAGAACGCCGCGGCGCCCGACCTGTGCTGGGTCCGGAAGGACAATGTGAAGCTCGGCATCGGCATCGACATCGAGCAGGCCGTCACGCCGGAGATCGGCGTGTTCCTGCGAGCCATGTACTCCGACGGCAAGTCGGAGGTGGTCGCATTCAACGCCGCGGACCGCTCTCTCGCCTTCGGCGCGGTGATGAGGGGCGCGCGCTGGGACCGGCCGTTCGACCTGACCGGCATCGGCCTCGGGCTGAGCTGGGCGTCCTCGGAGCACGCCCGGTACCTCGCTGTCGGTGGAATCGACGGCTTCATCGGCGATGGAGCGCTGCGCCAGGCCGCCGAAGGCGTGTTCGAGGTCTTCTACAGCTTCAACCTCTTCAAGGCGATCTGGCTGACGGGAGACGTCCAGCTGCTGTGGAACCCGGGGTACAACGCGGACCGCGGTGGCCCGCTGGTCATCCTGGGAGTGAGGGCCCATGCGGAGTTCTAGGCCGCCGGCCATCTGCCTCGCCGCCGGCCTGCTCCTCGCGCTGGGAGCGCGGGCGCAGACCCCCGCCGAGGGGTGGAGCTCCGAGCGTCTGTACCCGTCCGCGCCCGGCGCCGGCTGGTTCGTGATGGACACGCTCGACATGCACGGCGAGCTCGGCGGCGTCCTGGCCTTCACGGTCCGGTACGCGCAGGCGCCGGTCCGGGTGAGCGACGGCGGGCAGTCGCTCACCGTGGTGACCGATGCGGCCTATTCGCAGGTGGCCGGCTCGATCACCTGGCGGTCGTGGCGCTTCTCGGCCGCGTTCGACTTCCCGTTCGCGCTGGCGGGGCGCTCGGGAACGGTGGGTGGATTCGCGTACACCGCGCCGGACGTGAACCTCGGGGCACGACCGGACACCATCTCCGACGTGCGGATCGGGGTGGACACCCGGCTGGTGGGCGGCCCCGGCGCGCCCTTCCGGCTCGGAGTCGGTGCGCAGCTGTGGGTCCCCAGCGGAGACACGACCGACTACGTCACCGACGGGACCTACCGGGCGATGTTCCGCGTCCTCGTCGCCGGGGACGTGGGCTGGCTCACCTACGCGGGCCAGCTCGGGGTTCACGTCCGTCCGCGCGACGACGGCGGGATCCCGGGTGCGCCGCGGGGGAGCGAGCTCCTCTTCGGCGTGGCGGCGGGGGGCGCGTGGGCCGTCGGCCCGGCCCATCGCGCCGTGCTCGGGCCCGAAATCTACGGGGCAACGGCCTTCGCTGGGTTCTTCCAGCCGCAGACGACCACCGCGGAGGCGCTGATCTCGGGTCGCATCGAGGGCACGGGCGAGCGTGGGCCACAGCTGCGCTTCAAGCTCGGCGGAGGTCTGGGCCTGAACTCGAGCTTCGGATCCCCGGTCTGGCGGGTGGTGTTCTCCATCGAGGTGTTTGGCCGCGCGGCCCCGCAGCCCTAGCCAGCAGAGTCCGGCGGCGCACACGTTGCCGCATCACTCTCCTGCCGCCTCGGGCGCTCTGCGGTAAGCCTGACCGCATGGAGATCAGCACCCTCGCGAATGCAACGGTGAGAGCCGCGGTGGAAGCGTTCCAGAAGGGGGACCGGAATGCCTGGGCAGCGCTCTTCGAGCCGGACGCCGAGCTGTTCGACGAGGGCAGCGCCCGGAGTCTGGATAGGTTCACCCGCGAGGCAGTCGGACACGAACGGTTCACCTCGTTCGAGTCCGTCACCCCGGACGGGCTGCAGGTGATGGGGAAGCTTCACTCGGAGCAGTGGGGCGACTTCAGGACGTACTTCCGCTTCCACCTCGGTGTGGACGGCAAGATTCACCGGCTCGACGTGGGGCAGATCGAGCCGACCAAGGGGTGAATCCGCGCATCTGATTGGCGAATGCCGCGACTCTGCGACATCGGGCCGCTCCATCTGAGCTGGCCGGGGACTCCGTTCACCGCGATCGCCACCTGGCCGATGGTGTGGCTGCCCGCGTTCCTCGCGCCCCTGGCCGTGTTCCTTCACGGGGTGTCGCTGCAAAGGCGGGGCGGGCGCTGAAGGTGGAGCACACAACGGTGGCCCGGCGCGTGGCACGGCTGGAGGATGAGGTGGGCGGGCGGCTCCTGTCTCGTACGCGCGAGGGTGTGGTGCTGACGGCCGCCGGCGAGGCGGTGGCGGCACGGCTGGCCCATCTGGAGGACGAGCTGCATGGGGCGATGCGACTCGCGGAGACGTTCGACGAGGACGTGTCCGGGACGGTCCGCATCGCGACCGCGGAGATCTTCGCCAACGGGTTCCTCTGCGATCGGCTGCCCGAGTTGCTGGCGCGCTTTCCCGGGCTGCGGGTGGAGCTCCCGGTGGCGCAAGGGTTCCTGGACCTCGCAAAGCGAGAGGCGGACGTGGCGGTGCGACTGCTGCCGCCGGACCGTGACCCGGCGGACCCGGAGTTGGTGGCGCGACGAGTGGGAGAGGCCTCGTTCGCGCTCTACGGGTCTCGCGACTACCTCGCGCGCAACCCGCTGCCGCCGGGGCCGATCGAGTCGCTGGCCGGGCACCGGCTGCTCTACTTCGATCAGAGTGCACCCCGCACGATCGGCGCCGAGTGGCTGAAGGCACGGGACAGGGGTGCGACCTACAGCCTCCGCAGCAACACGGTCACGCTCCTGCACGCGGCGGCGATGGCGGGGCTCGGGCTGACGGTGCTTCCAACGTTCCTGGCGGAGCGGAGTCCACAGCTGGTGCGACTCACCGAGCGGCTGGCACACAGCGTGGTCTGGGTGGTGGTCCACCCGGATGCGAAGCGGGTGCGACGGATCGGAACGGTGTTCCACTGGCTCATCGAGACCGTCGAGCAGAGGTTTCGCGCCATCGGGCCGCCAGAATGGACCTCTTGACCTCGAAGACTCTCCTGCTGACCGCCGGGGCGATGGTCTGCTTCGCCGGGAACTCGCTGCTGTGCCGCCTGGCGCTGCGAAACGGGGCGATCGGCCCGGTGAGCTTCACCGCGGTGCGGCTGGGCTCGGCTGCCGTGGTGATGGCGGTGCTCGCGCGGCTCGCACGGCGCGGTCGGGCGCACGGCGGGAGCTGGACGTCCGCGGCGGTCCTGTCCGGGTACGCCATCTCCTTTTCGCTGGCGTACGTCCAGATCGGCGCTGGTCTCGGCGCGCTGCTCCTCTTCGGCGCCGTCCAGATGACGATGATTGGCTGGGGTCTCGCCCAGGGCGAGCGGCCCGGCTCTGGCCAGTGGTCCGGCCTGGCGCTGGCGATCGTCGGCCTGCTGGTACTCACCCATCCGGGCGTGTCCGGTGCGCCGCTGACCGGGATCGTGCTGATGCTGCTCGCCGGTGTGGGCTGGGGCACCTACTCGCTGCGGGGGCGACGCGAATCGGACCCGCTGCAGACCACCGCGGCGAACTTCCTGAGGACCTTGCCGTTCGTGGCGCTGATGGTGGCGGTCAGCCTGGTGCTGGAGCACCCTCGCCTGTCCTCCACGGGAGTCGCGGCCGGAATCGCCTCGGGCGCGATCACCTCCGGTGTGGGCTACG
>Ga0208851_1000083_pt1 | contig 39142 bp, 39 predicted proteins | sample NGESurshal092012_FD_184481 | JGI IMG/M metagenome (GOLD analysis project Ga0208851, IMG submission 184481) | Arctic peat soil microbial communities from Barrow, Alaska - NGEE Surface sample 415-2 shallow-092012 (SPAdes) | ecosystem: Environmental > Terrestrial > Soil > Wetlands > Peat ... | reverse complement strand
GGTCTGCAGCAGCTCGCGCTCGAGCGCGAGGATCGTGCGGCCCACGCGGGTGTCGTCGGGCCCGAGGTTCGCGTGCGTGAACGCGTCGGGCAGCGAACGGTCGATCGTCACCCACATGAGGCGCATGATCTTGGTGAGCGTCGCGTCGTCGACGTCGGCGGCGTAGGGCTCGAGCAGCCGGTCGACGTCGCCGAGGTAGACCGGGTAGCCGGTGATCGAGGGCACCTGCGAGTACATCGAGAGCAGGAAGGCAATCGCCTCGTAGAGGTCGGTCGGCGCGGCCAGCCCGAGGAAGTCCGAGCCCTGCGCCAGCGCGCGGGAGTAGTCCGGCAGCAGGTAGCGCGGACGGTACGGCGCATGCCCCTCCGCGATGTCGCACAGCAGCCCGGTCTCCAGGGCCGCGGCGCACTCGGCCGACACCTTCGGCGGGTCGAGGGACTCCTCGGCGAGTCCGGCGAGCGCCTGCACGCGCTGGCGGTAGGTCAGCGCGGGGGAGTCGACGATCGTCCGGGCGCGCTCACGGAACTCAGGCATCTCCACGACGTCCACGGTACGCCGACCCAGGTCCGGGGACGTGGCCGAACGCGGGCGAGGTCGCAGCGCGATTCCGGGTGAGGTGAGGCAATCCTGTCCTCTGGCGCGGAGGGTGAGGATGACCGACGCGGACTGGGACCGGGTGACCGGTCTCGACGGGGGTATGCCCGCCAGCGGGCACGTGACGCGGCGACGACGGACCCGGCCTCGCGGGAAGCCTTACTGTCCCCTGACACGACTCCCACGTCCTCGGAACGACGCCGGCGCACGGTGGTGTCCACGAGCACCGGCGCCGCCCGGCGCCGCCAAGAAGGGGACACCATGACCACCACCGCCCGACGCAGGACCATCGCCGCTCTCGGCGCCCTCGGCCTCACCGCGGGCCTCGCCGTCGCGGCGCCGGCCACGGCCGACGCCGCCCCCGCCGCACCGGCGACGCAGGCCACCGGGTGCACCACCGGCACCGTGCCCGCGCCGTTCCAGGGCCGGCCGACCACGCTCAAGGCCGGTCAGCCCGCCGGCTACTGGATCTGGCACGACAAGGTCGGCTGGCATGTCGCGGCCACCCACGCCACCAAGCAGCGTCAGGTCTTCACCGGTGTCGTCCGTGCCAGCGGCACGATGCGCGCGACGGGCGTCCGGCTCGAGCACGGGCGCAACGGCGACACCTGGGTCATCGGGCCGAAGCGGCACACCCTGACGTTCCGCTTCACCAACTTCGGCGGGCTCGACGCCCTGCGGATCGGCGCCGACTGCTCGGCCACCATGTCGTTCACCCTGTACGCCGACGGGACGAAGGTGGCACCGAGCCAGATCCACCTCGGCTCGACTGCCGTCGCTGCGACGGCGAATCCCGTTGTCATGACACGGATCCCGGCCGCCTGACCGAGTGCCTCGGGGGACCCCGGACCGGCGGCACGTGTCTCGGTCCGGGGCTGCGCTGGTGGGCGGTCGGCCAACCTCGCTAGGGTCCATGATCAGACCCCGACGAGAGGACCGATCGTGGCCCTGCCGCCCCTGACCCCCGAGCAGCGCACCGCCGCGCTGGCCAAGGCCGCCGAGGCACGTCGTATCCGCGCCGAGGTGAAGAACCGGCTCAAGCGGTCCGGAGCGTCGATCGGCGAGGTGATCGCCGCCGGTCAGAGCGACGACATCATCGGGAAGATGAAGGTCTCGGCCCTGCTCGAGTCGATGCCCGGCGTCGGCAAGGTCCGCGCGGCCGAGATCATGGAGCGGCTGCAGATCGCCGAGAACCGTCGGGTCCGTGGTCTGGGCACGCACCAGATCGCCGCGCTGGAGAAGGAGTTCGCCGCCTGAACGGGCGCCTGACCGTCCTGTCCGGTCCCAGCGGCGTGGGCAAGAGCACGGTCGTGTCAGCGCTGCGGGTCCAGCGTCCCGACGTCTGGCTCTCGGTGTCGGCCACCACCCGGCGCCCGCGGCCGGGGGAGACCCAGGGGGTCAACTACTTCTTCGTCGACCACGAGGAGTTCGCCGGCATGGTCGAGCGCGGGGAGCTCCTCGAGTACGCCGAGTTCGCCGGCAACTTCTACGGCACGCCGCGCGGACCGGTGCTGCAGCGGCTCGAGGCAGGGACGCCCGTGCTGCTCGAGATCGAGCTGCAGGGGGCGCGGCAGGTCCGCGCGAGCATGCCGGAGGCCCTCCTGGTCTTCCTGGCGCCTCCCTCCTGGGACGAGCTGGTGCGGCGGCTGGTCGGACGGGGCACCGAGGCGGCCGACGTCATCGCCCGCCGCCTGGAGACCGCGCGGGTCGAGCTGGCGGCCGAGTCGGAGTTCGACGCGACCGTCGTGAACGCGTCTGTCGAGGCGGCCACCGCCTCCTTGGTAGACTTGATGGGTCTGGCCCCGTCCTGACGTCCTCGACTCCGGCGACCTGCCGTGCCGGGACGCAGCGGCAGGCACCCGCGGGCACCAGCCCGCACCTTCCCGTGAACTGAGAGGCGCCCGCGTGTCCGGCACCGTGTCATCCCCCGAGGGCATCACCAACCCGCCGATCGACGAGCTGCTCGAGGCCACCGACTCGAAGTACTCGCTGGTGATCTACGCGTCCAAGCGCGCCCGCCAGATCAACGCCTACTACTCCCAGCTGGGCGAGGGCCTGCTCGAGTACGTCGGACCGCTCGTCGAGACCCACGTGCAGGAGAAGCCGCTGTCGATCGCGCTGCGCGAGATCAACGCCGGCCTGCTCACCTCGACGGCGTACGACCCCGAGGCCGAGGCGGCCGCGGGCACCGTGGGCTGACGCCCTCCGCATGACCTCCGGTCCCGTCACCGACTCCCGGCCGCCGCGCGTGGTCCTGGGCGTGGGTGGCGGGATCGCGGCGTACAAGGCCGCGGAGCTGCTCCGGCGGTTCGCCGAGTCCGGGCACGACGTCACCGTCGTGCCGACCCGGGCCGCGCTCCACTTCGTCGGCGCCGCCACCTGGTCGGCCCTGTCGGGCAAGCCGGTCACCGCCGAGGTGTGGGACGACGTCGCCGACGTGCCGCACGTGCGGCTCGGTCAGCAGGCCGACCTCGTCGTCGTGGCCCCGGCCACCGCCGACCTGCTCGCGCGCGCGGCCGCAGGCCTTGCCGACGACCTGCTCGCCAACGTCCTGCTCACGGCGCGCTGCCCGGTCGTGATGGCCCCCGCGATGCACACCGAGATGTGGCAGCACGCCGCCACGCAGGCCAACGTCGCCACGCTGCGCGCCCGCGGGGTCGTCGTCCTCGACCCGGCGGTCGGCCGGCTCACCGGCGCCGACTCGGGTCCGGGTCGCCTGCCCGAGCCCGCAGCCATCTTCGAGGCCTGCCGCGAGGTGCTCGCCGGCCACCGGGCCGACCTCCTGGGCCGCACCGTCGTGGTCTCGGCCGGGGGCACCCGCGAGCACCTCGACCCCGTGCGGTTCCTGGGCAACCGCAGCAGCGGGAAGCAGGGGTACGCGCTCGCCGCGACGGCGGCCGCGCGCGGCGCTCGCGTCGTGCTCGTGTCGGCGAACGTGACGCTGCCGGACCCTGCCGGAGCGACCGTCGTGCGCGTGACCTCGGCCGAGGAGCTGCGTCGGGCCGTGCACGCCCACGCGGGTGAGGCCGACGTCGTCGTGATGGCGGCTGCGGTGGCGGACTTCCGCCCGGTCGCGGTCGAGGGCCACAAGATCAAGAAGGACGACACCGGGGGAGTGCCGGCGCCGATCGCGCTCGAGCGCACCGCCGACGTCCTGGCCGAGGTCGTGTCCCGTCGCGATGCCGCCGGAGGCACCCAGGTCGTCGTCGGTTTCGCCGCGGAGACCGGAGACCCCGAGGCCTCGGTGCTCGACCACGGCCGGGCCAAGCTCGCGCGCAAGGGCTGCGACCTGCTCGTGGTCAACGAGGTCGGTGAGGGCCGGGGGTTCGAGACCGACCACAACGAGGTGGTCGTCCTCTCCGTCGACGGTTCTGCCCCCGCCGAGGCCCGGGGGACCAAGGCGGCGGTCGCCGACGCCGTGTGGGACCGCGTCGTCGCCCTGCTCGCCGCGCGCGACTCCGCCTGATCCTGGCCGTGGGCCTGGACGGCGGCCTCGTCCCGCCCGGCTAGACTCCTGCGGATACTTCGTCCCGTCGCACCTGGAGCAACTGCCGTGGCCCGTCGCCTGTTCACGTCCGAGTCGGTCACCGAGGGCCACCCGGACAAGATCGCTGACCAGATCAGCGACTCGATCCTCGATGCCATGCTCAAGGAGGACCCGCGCAGCCGGGTCGCCGTCGAGACGCTCATCACGACCGGCCAGGTGCACGTGGCCGGTGAGGTGACGACCACCGGCTGGGTCGACATCCCCGCGATCGTCCGAGAGACGATCCTGGAGATCGGCTACGACTCGAGCAAGAAGGGCTTCGACGGCGCCTCGTGCGGCGTCTCGGTCTCGATCGGCTCGCAGAGCCCCGACATCGCCCAGGGCGTCGACGACGCCATCGAGGAGCGCGAGGGCGAGTCGGTCGACGAGCTCGACCGTCAGGGCGCCGGCGACCAGGGCCTCATGTTCGGCTACGCGTGCGACGACACCCCCGAGCTGATGCCGCTCCCGATCCACCTCGCGCACAACCTCGCGCGGCGCCTGGCTCAGGTGCGCAAGGACGGCGCGATCCCCTACCTCCGCCCGGACGGCAAGACCCAGGTCACCATCGAGTACGACGAGAACGACAAGGCCGTGCGCCTCGACACCATCGTCGTCTCGACCCAGCACGCGTCCGACATCGACCTCGCGACGCTGCTGACCCCGGACATCGAGGAGCTCGTCGTGCGCCCGGAGCTCGCGGGGCTCGACATCGAGACCGCCGACTTCCGCCTGCTGGTGAACCCCACCGGCCGCTTCGAGATCGGCGGCCCGATGGGCGACGCCGGCCTCACCGGTCGCAAGATCATCGTCGACACCTACGGCGGCATGGCCCGGCACGGCGGCGGCGCCTTCTCGGGCAAGGACCCGTCGAAGGTCGACCGCTCCGCGGCGTACGCCATGCGCTGGGTCGCCAAGAACGTCGTCGCCGCCGGTCTCGCCCGCCGCTGCGAGGTCCAGGTCGCCTACGCCATCGGCAAGGCGCACCCCGTCGGCGTCTTCGTCGAGACCTTCGGCACCGGGATCCGCCCCGACGCCGACATCCAGGCCGCTGTTCTCGAGACCTTCGACCTGCGCCCGGCCGCGATCATCCGCGACCTCGACCTGCTGCGCCCGATCTACGCCCAGACCGCCGCCTACGGCCACTTCGGCCGTGGCGTCCCGGACTTCACCTGGGAGCGCACCGACCGCGCGGAGAGCCTCCGCGCCGCGGCCGGTCTCTGACCCGCCACCGCACCGTCACCACCGGGGCGTCCGCATGACTCGACACGAGCTGCGGACGCCCCGGTTGTCCTTGCGTGAGTGGCGCGACAGCGACCGGGAGCCGTACGCCGCGATGAACGCCGATCCCGAGGTCATGCGCTGGTTCCCCTCGACCCAGAGCCGCGAGGAGTCCGACGCTGGAGTCGACCGCTTCTCGGCCCACCACGACGAGCACGGCTACACGGCCTGGGTGGTCGAGGTCATCGAGTCCGACCGCGGCGCATCGCCGTTCGTCGGCTTCGTCGGCCTCGTGCGACCCACCTTCGACCCACCGTTCTCCCACGTGGAGCCGTGCGTCGAGGTCGGCTGGCGGCTCGCCTCCGCGTGGTGGGGCGTCGGGATCGCCAGGGAGGCCGCCGGCGCCGCGCTGGGCTTCGGCCTCCTCGACCTCGGACTTGCGGAGGTCGTGTCCTTCACCGTCCCGCCCAACATCCGCTCCCAGGCCGTCATGCAGCGCATCGGCATGCGCTACGACGGTGTCTTCGTCCACCCACGAGCGACGGGCGGCGAGTGGTGGGGACCGCACGTCCTCTACCGCGCGACTGCGGACGACCTGCGCCCGACGACTGACCCGTCCGGTAGAACACACCCGTGACCACGCACCCGGCCGACGAGCAGCTCGCGCTCGTCGCCGCCACGGTGCGCCGGGCGAAGGTGAAGCCGCCTGCCGGTCCGGCCGAGGTCGACCCGATCGCCCGGGTCGCCGTCGACGTCGCGCTGCCCCACCTCGACCGCCCCTTCGACTACGTCGTGCCCGAGCCGCTGTCAGCCGCCGCCGTCCCCGGGACGCGGGTCCGCGTCCGGTTCGCCGGCACCCTCGTGGACGGCTGGGTGCTCGAGCGGACCGATCGCACCGAGCACACCGGGCGGATGGAGCGCCTCGCGAAGGTGGTCAGTCCCGACCCCGTGCTGACGCCCGAGGTCGCGGCGCTCGCCCGTGCCGTCGCCGACCGGTGGTCGGGCACGCTCGCCGACGTCCTGCGCGCCGCGGTGCCGCCGCGCCACGCCGCGGTGGAGAAGGCGCTCGACGCCGCGGGACCGCCGGACCTCCCGCTCCCGGTGAGCCGGCCCGGCACCCCGGGGCCCTGGAAGGCCTATGCGGGCGGCCCGGCGCTGCTGGCCCGCGTGGCCGATCCGGTCCTGGTCTTCGGTCACGCCGCGCCCGGACCTCGGGCCGTGTGGACGGCCGGTCCCGGTGAGGACCCCGTCACCGCACTCGCCCGGCTCGTCGCCGCGGCCGTCTCCGCCGGACGCGGCGTGCTCCTCGTCGCCCCGGACGCACGCGACGTCGCGCGCCTGGACGAGGCGCTCCTCGACGCCCTCGGTGCCGGTCACCACCGCGTCCTGACCGCCGACCTCGGTCCGTCGGCCCGCTACCGCGCCTACCTCGAGGTGCGCCGGGGCTACGTCGACGTCGTGGTCGGCACCCGGGCGGCCGTGTTCGCGCCGGTGCGCGACCTCGGCCTCGTCGTGCTCTGGGACGACGGCGACGACTCGTTGGCCGAGCCGCACGCGCCGTACTGGCATGCGCGCGAGGTGCTGGCCATGCGCGCGGCGCACGGCGGTGCCGCCCTCGTGCTCGGCTCGACCTCGCGGTCCGTGGAGGCGGCCGCACTCGTGGCCTCGGGCTGGGCCCGCGAGGTGGTGCTGCCGCGGTCCGAGCTGCGTCGCCGCGGACCCCGAGTGCTCACCTCGGGCTCCGACACCGACCTCGCCCGCGACGAGGCGGCCCGCAGCGCCCGCCTGCCGCACGTCGCGTGGGAGACCGCGAAGGCGGCGCTGGCCCGGGGTCCGGTCCTCGTCCAGGTGCCCCGGCGCGGCTACGTGCCGTCGTTGGCCTGCCAGTCCTGCCGGGAACCTGCGCGGTGCGTGCACTGCCACGGACCGCTCGGCGTCGCGAGCGGCCACGCAGTGCCGCGGTGCTCGTGGTGCGGCCGGCTCGCGGGCGACTGGGTGTGCCCGCAGTGCTCGGGCACCCGGCTGCGCGCGGTGTCCGTGGGGGAGCGGCGTACCGCGGAGGAGCTCGGTCGCGCCTTCCCCGGTGTGACCGTCCGGATCTCGGGCCGCGACCCCGGCGGGGACGGCGTCCTCGACGTCGTCGACGCACGACCCGCCCTCGTGGTGGCGACGCCCGGCGCCGAGCCGCGCGCCGAGGGCGGTTACGCCGCCGCCCTGCTGCTCGACGGAAGAGTCATGCTCGACCGCCCGGACCTGCGCGCGGCCGAGGAGTCGGTGCGGCGCTGGCTCGCCGCGGCGAGCCTGGTGCGCCCCGCCTCGGCGGGCGGGACGGTGGTCCTGCTCGCCGATCCCGCGCTGCCGCCCGTGCAGGCCGTCGTCCGGCACGACCCGGCGGGGTTCGCCGCCCGCGAGCTGGCCGAGCGGGAGGCGCTGCACCTGCCTCCGGCCTGGCGCCTGGCCGAGCTCACCGGGCAGCCGGCGGACGTCGCCGACCTGCTCGACCGTGCGATCCTCCCGGCCGGGGCGTCGATCCTCGGGCCGGTGCCCGTGCCGAGCCCGCGCAGGTCGGGCACGGTCGACGGTCGTATGCGGGCGCTCGTCGTGGTCGAGCGATCGTCGGGATCAGCGCTGACCGCGGCGCTGCACGCCGCGTCGGCCGTGCGCAGCGCCCGCAAGGAGGGCGGTGCGGTGACCGTGCGCATCGACCCGGTGGTCCTCGGCTGACCGACCGACGCCGGACCGGCCGCCGATCCCTAGACTGGTCCCACCCGCCTCGTCGACGAAGGAGAGCCCCGCGTGGCCGTCAAGCCCATCCGCCTGTTCGGCGACCCGGTGCTCACGACGCCGGCGGCGGAGGTGACCACCTTCGACAAGGAGCTGCGCAAGCTCGTCAGGGACCTCACCGAGACGATGATGGACGCCCCGGGTGCCGGTCTCGCCGCCCCGCAGCTCGGCGTCAGCCTCCGGGTCTTCACCTACGACGTCGACGACGTCGTAGGCCACCTCATCAACCCGGTGCTCGACCTGTCCGAGGAGATGCAGGAGGGCGACGAGGGCTGCCTGTCGGTCCCTGATCTCGCGTTCAACACGCGGCGCGCGATGCGCGTGGTCGCCAAGGGCCTCAACGAGTTCGGCGAGCCGCTGGTGATCGAGGGCTCCGAGCTGCTGGCACGCTGCGTGCAGCACGAGACCGACCACCTCGACGGCATCATGTTCATCGACCGCCTCGACGCCGAGACGCGCAAGGAAGCGATGCGTGCCATCCGCGAGGCGGAGTGGTTCGGCGAGAACGCCCCGCAGGTCAAGTTCTCGCCGCACCGCGTCTCCTCGCGATGGCTGTGACCCGTGCGCCTGGTCTTCGCCGGCACGCCTGAGGTCGCGCTCCCCTCCCTGCGCGCCCTGATCGACTCCCGTCACGAGGTCGTCGCCGTCGTCACCCGACCCGACGCGCCGGCCGGGCGCGGCCGCACGCTGCAGGCGTCGCCCGTCGCCCTGCTCGCCGCGGAGCACGGCATCGAGGTGCTCAAGCCGGAGAAGGTCCGCGACTCCGAGTTCCTCGCCCGGCTGCGCGCGATCGCGCCGGACTGCTGCCCGGTCGTGGCGTATGGCGCCCTCGTGCCGCGCGAGGCGCTCGGGATCCCGCGGCACGGCTGGGTCAACCTGCACTTCTCGCTGCTGCCCGCGTGGCGCGGCGCCGCTCCCGTGCAGCACGCGGTGTGGCACGGCGACGACGTCACCGGCGCGACGACCTTCCTGCTCGAGGAGGGCCTCGACACCGGTCCCGTCCTCGGCGTGGTCACCGAGACGATCCGTCCCACCGACACGAGCGGAGACCTGCTCGAGCGGCTCGCCTCGAGCGGTGCCGGACTGCTCGTCGCGACGATGGACGCGCTCGACAGCGGCATCATGGCCGCCGCCCGGCAGCCCGCCGACGGCGTGTCGCTCGCACCCAAGATCACCGTCGAGGACGCCGAGGTCGACTGGTCGCAGCCGGCGATCCGGGTCGATCGCCAGGTCCGCGCCTGCACGCCGGCGCCCGGAGCGTGGACCACGCTGGCCGGGGAGCGCATCAAGCTCGGTCCCGTGGGCCTCCTTCCCGACGACGTCTCACTGGCCGCGGGCGAGCTGGGAGTCGACAAGAACCGGGTGCGCGTCGGCACCGCCAGCTGCGCCGTCGTCCTCGGCGAGGTGCGGGCGCAGGGCAAGAAGCCGATGGCGGCGGCCGACTGGGCGCGGGGCACGCGCCCCTGGCCGGGCACGAAGCTGGGCACATGAGCGACGGCCCGCGCGGCCACCGCACCCGGCCCGTCCAGTGGCGCCCTGACCGCAAGGCCACGGACCCGTCGCGGCTCGCGGCGTACGACATCCTGCGTGCGGTCGACGAGGACGCGGCGTACGCGAACCTCGTCGCCCAACGGGTGCTCGCCGACGCCGACCTGCACGGGCGCGACGCCGCGTTCGCCACCACGCTGGCCTACGGCACGCTGCGCCGGCGCGGCTTCCTCGACGCTGTGCTCGAGGCGTGCAGCGCGCGCCCGCTCGCGGAGATCGAGCCGGCGGTCCTCGACCTCGCCCGCCTCGGGGCGATGCAGATCCTGTTCCTGCGCACACCGCCGCACGCCGCGGTCGGCGAGACCGTGCAGCTCGCCCGGCTCGTCGGCGGCGAGGCGCGGTCGAAGTTCGTCAACGCAGTGCTGCGCCGGGTCGGCGAGCGCGACCTCGACGAGTGGATCGACCTCGTCGCCCCGGAGGCGCAGGTCGACCCGGTGGGTCACCTGGCGGTCGTCCAGTCGCACCCGAGGTGGGTCGTCGAGGCGTTGCACGACTCGCTGTCGGCCTGGACCGGATCCCCCTCGTGGGGCGACACGGAGGACCTGCTCGCGGCCGACAACGAGAACGCGGGGGTCACCCTCGTCGCCCGCCCCGGGCGCAGCGACGTCGAGGACCTCCTCGAGCTGCCCGGCGCGCACCCGGGCCGGTGGTCGCCCTACGCCGTGGTGCTCGACGGCGGCGACCCGGCGGGCATCCGCGAGGTCCGCAACGGCGACGCCGGGGTGCAGGACGAAGGCAGTCAGCTCGTCGCCCTCGCGCTCGCGCGCGCCGAGATCGACGGTCCCGACACGACGTGGCTCGACATGGCCGCCGGTCCCGGAGGCAAGGCCGCGCTGCTCGCGGGTCTCGGGCTGGAGCGGGGCGTCCGGCTGCTCGCCCTCGACCGCGCGCCGCACCGGGCCGGGCTGGTGGCCAAGGCGCTGCGCGGCGCGCCGGGGCACCATCTCAGCGTCGCCGGCGACGGCACCGCGGGTCCGTGGCGGCCCGGCAGCTTCGACCGCGTGCTGCTCGACGCGCCGTGCACCGGTCTCGGCGTGCTGCGGCGTCGGCCGGAGTCGCGGTGGCGCCGTTCCCCCGCCGACGTCGCGGAGCTCGCAGCGCTCCAGGGCGCGCTGCTGGCCTCGGCGATCGAGGCCGTGCGCGTCGGTGGCATCGTCGGGTACGCCACGTGCTCGCCGCACCTCGCCGAGACCGATGTCGTCGTCGACGACGCCGTGCGTCGCGGGGGAGTGGAGCGCGTCGACGTCCGGCCGCTGCTGCCCGAGGTCGACGACCTCGGCAGAGGTCCTGACCTGAGGCTGTGGCCGCACGTGCACGGCACCGACGGGATGTTCCTGGCACTGCTCCGCCGGACCGGCTGACGCTCAGCCGCGGTACGGCGGCTCGGTGCTGGTCGTCCGTCCGTCTGCCACGACCACGCGGTTGCGGCCCCGGCGTTTGGCCTGGTGCAGGGCGGCGTCGGCCGCCGCGACGAGTGTGACCAGTCCCGGGTTCGCAACGGTGTCGGCGATGCCGATGCTCACCGTCTGGCACAGGTCCGGCGCCACCTCGAACCACGGGTGGCGCTCGACCTCGAAGCGGATCCGTTCGCACAGCACGTGCGCCTGCTCGAGGGTCGTCTGCGGCATCACCACGAGGAACTCCTCGCCGCCGTAGCGGGTGATGACGTCGGCACCGCGGGCGTTGTCGGTCACGATCCGGGCGAACCGGCGCAGCACCTCGTCGCCGACGCTGTAACTGTGCTCGTCGTTGACGAGCTTGAAGTGGTCGAGGTCCGCCATCGCCATCGCGAGGGGATGGCCGTAGCGCTGCGCCGCCGCGACCAGCCGCGGCAGCTCGTGGTCGGCGTGGCGCCGGTTGTAGAGACCGGTGAGCGGGTCGCGCAGCGAGAGCTCCGCGAGCTCGGCGACGAGGGCCTCCTGGCGGGCGAGCGCGAACTGCAGCTCCTCGGTGCGCTGCTCGACCCGCTCCTCGAGACGGGTGTTGGTGTCCTGCAGATGACGGGCGAGCTCGGTCGCCCGCTGGGCCTCGGCGTCCGCGCGTCGCGTCTCCTCGCGCTCTCCCTGCAGCCCGAGCCGCGAGGTCACCAGGGCGACGACGATGAGGAACAGCGCGGCCAGCACGATCTCCGTGGCGGTCGGCGGCGGGTCGACCGGCGGGTAGGCCAGGGTCCCGACCAGCACGATGACGACCGCCGACGCCGTCACCACGGCGATTCCCCGGCGTCCGAGCGTGACGCCCGCGAGGCCGACCGGCATGGCGCAGTAGACGGCGGACAGGCGCGCGTCCTGCGTGACGAGAGGGACGGCGAGGAACGCCCCGAGGAACGCCGTGAAGAAGATCGCGAGCCCGAGGTCGACGCGTCCACGTCGCACGAGCAGGGCGCCGGCCGCGAAGGCCACGGTGGCCACGCCCACGATCGCGGCGATCTCGACACCGTGCGGGATGGTGGCCAGCGCGACGACGCCGATGACGCCGAGCGCGGTCAGCGGGTAGATGACGACGAGGGCGTTGCGGCCGCGCCGTCGGACGGCCGGGTCGTGGTGGTCGACGTGCAGGAGGACGTGGCGCAGGGATCCCCGGGCGTGCATGGCACCTCCCCTCGAGGTCGGACGATGGTGGCACAGCGCGGCGCGCGAGGCCGGACCGTGCGCCCGCTACCCTGCGCGCCATGGGCGTCCAGATCTCCCCGAGCATCCTGTCGGCCGACTTCGCGCGGCTGGCCGAGGAGTGCGCCCGGGTGGCCGGGGCGGCCGACTGGCTCCACGTCGACGTGATGGACAACCACTTCGTGCCCAACCTGACCCTCGGCCTTCCCGTCGTCGAGGCCCTGCTCGCAGCCGTGAGCACCCCGGTCGACTGCCACCTGATGATCGAGGACCCCGACCGCTGGGCGCCGGCCTACGCCGAGGCCGGGGCGGGCTCGGTCACCTTCCATGCGGAGGCCGCGGCAGCCCCGGTGCGGCTCGCCCGCGACATCCGGGCCGCCGGCGCGCGCGCGGGCATGGGCCTCAAACCGGCGACCCCGGTCGACGCCTACGCCGACCTGCTGACAGAGATCGACATGCTGCTCGTCATGACGGTCGAGCCAGGGTTCGGCGGCCAGCGGTTCCTCGACGTCGTCGTCCCGAAGATCCGTCGTGCGCGCGAGCTGGTGAAGGGGCGTGACCTCGACCTCTGGATCCAGGTCGACGGCGGTGTGTCGGCGGAGACCATCGAGCGGTGCGCCGACGCGGGCGCCGACGTCTTCGTCGCCGGGTCCGCGGTCTACGGCGCCTCCGACCCAGCGGCAGCAGTGCGTTCGCTCGCGGCGCAGGCCGAGGCGGCCACCGCGTCCTCGTGGTGGTGCGCGCACGCGTAGACTCCTCGCCGTACGAGCACACAGCTCGCGCGTCCCGGGGTCGGTGCAAGTCCGAACCGGCGGTGTCAGCCCGCGACCCGGCCACATCCAGTGGTCGGTTGATCCGGTCAGCCCGCGTCGCGCTGCCGTCAGGGCAGCCGCGCGTGTCATCCGGAGCCGACGGTGAAAGTCCGGATGGGAGGCGACGCGCGCGGCCGATCGTCGTACGCCTGGTCCGTGCGACCCGGCGTCCGTCCGTCGTCCCGTGTCCGCCTCCACCCACCCCCGTGCCGCGTCGGGCGTCGAGACGAGGCAGGCGGTGACCGCATGACGACCGAGACCGACGCGATGCGTCGCGCGCTCGAGCTCGCCGCGACGCCGGGCGTGCCCCTCGGACCCAACCCGCGGGTCGGCTGCGTCCTGCTGGCCGCCGACGGCACCGTGATCGCCGAAGGGCGGCACCGCGGCGCCGGAACCCCGCACGCGGAGGTCGACGCGCTGCGCCGCGCCGGCGCGACAGCGCGGGGATCCACCGCCGTCCTCACGCTGGAGCCGTGCAACCACACGGGGCGCACCGGGCCGTGCGCAGAGGCGCTTCTCGTCGCTGGCGTCGCCCGCGTGGTGTTCGCCCAGACCGACCCGAACCCGCTCGCCGCCGGGGGCGCGCAGACCCTGCGCGCGGCGGGCGTCGACGTCGTCGGCGGGCTCCTGGCCGACGAGGCGGCAGCGCTCAACGAGCCCTGGACCTTCGCCCTCACCCGTGGTCGTCCGTTCGTCACCTGGAAGGCGGCTGCCACCCTCGACGGCCGCATCGCCGCGGCCGACGGCACGAGCCGCTGGATCACCTCGCCCGCAGCACGCGCCGAGGTGCACCTGATGCGGGCCGCCGTCGACGCGGTCGTGGTGGGCACGGGGACGGTTCTCGCCGACGACCCGCAGCTCGCGGTCCGCATCGACGGCGAGGTGTCCGCGGGCCGTCAGCCGTTGCGCGTCGTCGTCGGCCTGCGCGACCTGCCGGCCGCGTGCCGCGTGCTCGACACCGCGGCCGAGACCCTCCAGCTGCGCACCCACGACCCGCGCGACGTGCTCGAGACCCTCGCCGCCCGCGAGGTCCGGCACGTGCTCCTCGAGGGCGGTCCCACCGTGGCCGCCGCCTTCGTGCGCGCCGGCCTCGTGGACGCAGTCCGCTGGTACGCCGCACCCGCGCTGCTCGGTGCCGGGGCGAACGCGCTCGGTGACGCGGGCATGTCCACGATCGCCGAGGCGTTGCGCCTCGAGGTGACCGACGTCGCGCGGGTCGGCGCCGACGTACGCATCGATGCCCGGGTGCTCCCGGCGACCAAGGAGGACTGAGTGTTCACGGGCATCGTCGAGGAGCTCGGCAGCGTCGTCGCGGTGGAGCCGCAGGGCGACGCCGTACGCCTGCGCATCCGCGGTCCGGTCGTCGCGAGCGACGCCGTGCACGGCGCCTCCATCGCCGTCAACGGCGTCTGCCTCACCGTGGTGGACCACGGCGACGGCGAGTTCACCGCCGACGTCATGCAGGAGACCCTGGACCGGTCCTCGCTCGGTGGCCTCGACGCCGGGTCGCGGGTGAACCTCGAGCGGCCCGTGACCCTGGAGGCCCGTCTCGGCGGTCACCTCGTGCAGGGCCACGTCGACGGCACCGGCGTGATCCTCGAGCGCATCCCGAGCGAGCACTGGGAGGTCGTCCGGGTCTCCCTCCCCGACGACCTCGGCCGCTACGTCGTCGAGAAGGGCTCGATCACCGTCGACGGCGTCTCGCTCACGGTCGTCGAGGCGGCCCGCGACTCGTTCACGGTGTCGCTCATCCCGACGACGCTCGGCCTCACCACCCTCGGGACCACGTCGATCGGCGACCCCGTCAACCTCGAGGTCGACGTCGTGGCGAAGTACGTCGAGCGCATGCTCGAGTGGAGGACCTCATGACCGCGAACAGCACCGAGCAGGCCGATCCCGGCGTCGACGGCGTCCGGCTCGACAGCGTCGATCTCGCGGTCGAGGCGATCCAGGCCGGTCGTCCCGTCGTCGTCGTCGACGACGAGGATCGCGAGAACGAGGGCGACCTCATCTTCGCCGCCCAGCGCGCGACCCCCGAGCTCACCGGGTTCATGATCCGCTGGACCAGTGGCTACATCTGCGTGGCCATGCCCGGCAAGGAGCTCGACCGGCTCGGGCTGCCGCCGATGACGCAGATCAACGAGGACAAGAAGGGCACGGCGTACGCCGTCACCGTCGACGCGCGCGACGTGAAGGCGACCGGGATCTCGGCCGAGGACCGCGCGCGCACCATCAAGGTGCTGTCCGACTCGGCCACCGAGCCGTGGGAGCTGACGCGTCCGGGGCACGTCGTGCCGCTGCGGGCCATGGAGGGCGGCGTCCTGCGACGGGCGGGTCACACCGAGGCCGCGGTCGACCTCGCCCGCCTGGCCGGGCTCACGCAGGCGGGCGCGCTGTGCGAGCTCGTGAACGAGGACGGCTCGATGATGCGCGCACCGCAGTGCCGCACCTTCGCCGACGCGCACGGGCTCGTGATGATCTCGATCGCCGACCTGATCGCCTGGATCCGGCACACCGAGCGCCAGGTCGACAAGGCCGCCGACACCCTGATGCCGACCGAGTACGGCGAGTTCCGCGCCCTCGGCTACCGCTCGCGGCTCGACGGCGTGGAGCACATCGCCCTCGTGTACGGCGACATCGGCGACGGGGAGGACCTGCTCGTGCGGGTGCACTCCGAGTGCCTCACCGGCGACGTCTTCGGCTCGCGGCGCTGCGACTGCGGGCCGCAGCTTCAGGCGGCGCTGAGGCGCGTCGCGGCCGAGGGCAGAGGAGTGGTCCTGTACATGCGCGGGCACGAGGGCCGCGGCATCGGGCTGCTGCACAAGCTGCAGGCCTACGAGCTGCAGGACGGCGGGTCCGACACCGTCGACGCCAACCTCGAGCTGGGCCTGCCCGCCGACGCGCGGGACTACGGCACGGGGGCCCAGATCCTCGCCGACCTCGGCGTGCGCACGATGCGGCTGCTGACCAACAACCCGGCCAAGCGCGCCGGGCTCGAGGGCTACGGCCTGGCCATCACCGACCGAGTCCCGCTCGAGATCGCGCCGAACCCGCACAACGTCGACTACCTGCGCACCAAGCGCGACCGGATGGGGCACGTGCTGCCGCCGGACCTCGACCTCTCGGAAGGGAACCCGTCATGAGCGGCTCCGGAGCCCCCGCCCTCGACCTCGCCGGCGCGTCCGACCTGCGCGTGGCCGTCGTGGCGTCGTCCTGGCACGAGGTGGTCATGGACGGGCTCGTCGCGAGCGCCGTCGCCACCCTCGACGGCCTCGCGGTCGACCACCAGCTCATCCGGGTTCCCGGCGCATTCGAGCTGCCGATCGTCGCGCGCGCCGCCGCCGTCGCGGGGTTCGACGCCGTGGTGGCGCTGGGCGTTGTGATCCGCGGGGGGACGCCGCACTTCGACTACGTCTGCCAGGCGGCCACCGACGGTCTGGCCCGCGTCGCCGCGGACACCGGCGTACCCGTCGGCTTCGGGCTGCTCACCTGTGACGACGAGGACCAGGCGATCGCGCGGGCCGGCCTCCCCGGTTCCACGGAGGACAAGGGACGAGAGGCGGTCGAGGCCGCCCTGGCCACCGTCGTGACCCTGCGTTCCCTCGTCCCGCGGGGTTCCGTAGGCTTCGCGTCGTGAAGACTTTCGAGGAACTGCACGCCGAGCTCGTCACGAAGTGGGCCGAGAAGGACGAGTCGTCCGGCACCGTCACGCGCCTGCTCGAGGACGGCGTCCACGGCATCGGCAAGAAGGTCGTCGAGGAGGCCGCCGAGGCCTGGATGGCCGCCGAGTTCGAGGGCAAGGAGCGTGCGGCCGAGGAGATCTCCCAGCTGATCTTCTTCACGCAGGTGCTCATGCTCGCGGCCGACGTCTCGCTCGAGGACGTCTACCGCCATCTCTAGGAGACCCGGCCGAACCCGTCGTCCCCTGGAGTAGCCATGCTGCGCGTCGCCCTGCCCAACAAGGGTCAGCTCGCCGACCCCGCCCGCGACATGCTGCGCGAGGCCGGCTACCCCGCGGCGCACGCCGCCCGCGAGCTCGTCGTCCAGGACCCGGACAACGACGTCGAGTTCTTCTTCCTGCGTCCCCGCGACATCGCCATCTACGTCGCGAGCGGGCAGCTCGACATCGGGATCACCGGGCTCGACCTCGTGCTCGACTCGGGCGTCGAGACCGACACCCTGCTCGAGCTCGGCTTCGCCCCGTCGACCTTCCGCTTCGCGGCCCCTCCCGGCACGGCGTCGTCTGTCGCCGACCTCGCCGGCCTGCGGATCGCCACGTCCTACGCCGGGCTCCTCGGCACGCGACTCGCCGAGCTCGGCATCGAGGCGACCGTCGTCAAGCTCGACGGCGCGGTCGAGAACTCGGTGCGCCTCGGCGTCGCCGACGCCGTCGCGGACGTCGTCGCCACCGGCACCACGCTGAAGCAGGCCGGCCTCGTCGTCCTGGGGGAGCCGCTGCTCGTGAGCCAGGCGCTGCTCGTGCAGAGGACGGGTCTGGCCCAGAGCAACGAGATCGACACGTTCGTGCGCCGGCTCCAGGGCGTGATCGTGGCCCGGGCCTACGTCCTCGTCGACTACGACATCCAGGTCGACCGGGTGGAGGCGGCCTGCCGCCTCACGCCCGGGATCGAGTCGCCGACCGTGTCGCCGCTGCACGACAAGGGCTGGGTCGCCGTGCGCGCCATGGTCCCCAAGCGCGGCGTCCACCACATCATGGACGAGCTCTACGAGATGGGCGCCCGCGGCATCCTCGTGACCGACATCCACGCCTGCAGGTTGTAGGAACGTAGAGCCGAACACCTGTCGGCGTGGATGTCAGCTCGCTCGCGGGTCCGCGTGCGCCTGGTGGCGTCCTCGTGATGCAGTGCCCCGAAGCCGAGAGGGTCGATCGCTCGCGGGTGTGCCCCGTAGGGGCGCGCTCGTGAGCGATCTGGGAGGCGGCGTCGCCGCCGACCCGGACCCGAAGTCGGAGGGGTCCGCCGACGCGAGCGCCCGGAGGGCGCTCGCGTGGAGGCGGGAGAAGACTCAGTCCTGCTGAGCGCGGACGCTGAGGACGGGGCAGGGGGCGTTGAACAGGACGGCCTGGGCGGTGCTGCCGAGCAGCAGCTTGCCGACGGCGGAGCGGCGCCGCAGCCCGATGACGATGAGCCGGGCGTCCTGCTGCTCGGCCTGGGTCACGATCACGTCGGCCGGCTCGTCGCCCGCGAACAGCGTCACGACGTCCGGGTCGACCCCTCGCCCGGCCAGCTCGTCGTGGAGCGCGTCGGCGTCCTGCTCGGCGGAGTGCCCCTCCAGCTCGGAGGGCTCGGCCTTGTGCACCACGACGAGTCGCTCGCCCTCGTGCAGCAGCGCGATGGCCGCGGCGAACGCCGCCTCGCCCTCGTCCGTGCGGACATACCCCACCACGACAGTCATGCCGGCCCCTAGCGTCTGCAGCCCGTGAGCGGCGCTCACCGCACACGCACGGTTATAGCAGCGCGTGGCCGACCCGCCACTCGTCCCGCGCAGGTCGTGGGCCAGGATTCCCGCGTGAGCGAGCAGCGCCGTGACCTGCGGTTCGCCGGCGTCGTGGTGCCGGACCCGGAGTTCGCCGACGACGACGGGACGGTCCGGGCACCCCTGGCCGACGTCTTGGCGGCCTACGACGACGGCCGCGCCTCGGTGCGCGACGTGGCCCTGGTGCTCGCGACCTCGCGGCTGATGACGCCGCTGGTCGCGGTCCTCGACGAGGTGGAGGAGCCGGTCGACGGGCTGCGCCGGGAGAAGTCGAGCCACATGGCCTCGGTCAGCCTGGTCGGCGCCGACGGCCGTCGCGCCCTGCTCGCGTTCTCCTCCGTGCAGTCGATGGCGGCCTGGGACCCCGCGGCCCGCGGCATCCCCACGCGGGGTGCACAGGCCGCCGCCGGCGCCCTGGAGGAAGGTGCCGACGCCGTGCTGCTCGACCTCGCAGGCCCGGTGCGCGTCGCGCTCGAGGGCACCCTCCTGCGTGCGCTCGCCGCCGGTGACCCGTTGCCCCTGCCCTACGCCGATCCCAGCGTGCACGCGGCTGTCATGGACGCCCTGACCGGGCTCGACGGGCTCGCGGGAGTCCTGCTCGAGGCCCCGGAGGACGGCCCGGGGCCGGTCCCGGACCTCGTCGTCCTCATCAGCCCGGTACCCGGTACCGACGCCGCAGGGCTGGCGCGCGACGTCGCCGAGAGGCTCGTGGCCCACCCGGCGCTCGCCGTCGCCTGCCCGCGCGGCGTCGGCGTCGGGATCGACGGAGCCGGTCGCTGAGCCGCGACACGGGCCCGGGGGTGGCCGTGTCCAGCGGAGGTCGAACCCTGCATGGCGTGTGGTGCGGCGATGCGTGTCGTGCTGGCGCCGCTGGGATGCAACCGGGATCATGGCGTCGTCCGCACGTCCTCGACCCTGGGATCCCTCATGCAGACCCGCAAGCTCGTCGCCGAGTTCGTCGGCACCTTCCTGCTCGTCTTCATCGCCGTCGGCGCCGCGGTGTCCGGCCTCAAGTCCGCGGGCGTCATCGCCGTCGCGGTGGCTTTCGGCTTCGTCCTGATCTTCGCCGCCTACGCCTTCGGCCCAGTCAGCGGCGCCCACGTGAACCCCGCCGTCACCCTCGGCATGGTGATCGCGCGCAAGCAGCCGATCGTCGAGGCCGTGGGCTACTGGATCGCCCAGTTCGCCGGCGCCATCGTGGCCGCGGGCGTCCTGAAGTACCTCGTCAGCTCCGGTGGGGTGAAGGACGAGACCGGCGGGCTCGGCTCGAACGCCTACGACAACGGGCACATCAACCTGCAGGGCGCCTTCGTCTTCGAGGTGCTGGCCACGGCCGCGTTCATCCTCGTGATCCTGCTGGTGACCGACAAGTTCGCCACGGCCGGCGCCGCCGGTCTCGCCATCGGTGCCGCGCTGACCGCGATCCACACCTTCGGCATCCCGCTGGACGGCACCTCGGTCAACCCGGCCCGCTCGTTCGGACCGGCCCTGTTCGCCGGCGGGACGGCGCTCAGCCAGGTCTGGCTGTTCATCCTGGCCCCGCTCATCGGCGGCGCGCTCGGTGCGCTCGTCTACGGCGTCACCCGTGCCGGTGGCGAGGCCGCGGGCCAGGCCGACCTGACCTGACCGACCGCACGTCACGGTCGGGCCCGCTGCGCACCTCGGAGCGGGCCCGACCGGCGGTTTGGGGCGTGAGCGCCGCTCCGGCTACACTGTCCGGACCGACCCGCCCCGATCGTGGGGGAGGGTCACACAAGCGGAGTTCTCGCTCCCACCCGCACGACCCCCGGGTCGTCGGGTCCAGGTCGCGGTTCCCCCGACGGGGGGTCCCGACGGCGTGTCGCGCTGCGTGCGCGGCGGCCGACGACTGCGAGGCCTCGCGCGTGTGCGCGGGGCCTCGATCCATGTCGGGGACCCGGAGCGGCGAACGAACCAGGACGACCCGAGGAGAGCCCATCAGCGCCGAGCCCCGCATCAACGAGCGGATTCGCGTCCCCGAGGTCCGACTTGTCGGCCCCAACGGGGAGCAGGTCGGAATCGTGCGCATCGAGGATGCGCTCCGCCTGGCCGCCGAGGCCGACCTCGACCTGGTCGAGGTGGCACCGATGGCCAAGCCGCCGGTCTGCAAGCTCATGGACTACGGCAAGTTCAAGTACGAGTCGGCCCTGAAGGCGCGTGAGGACCGCAAGAAGCAGGTCAACACCGTCATCAAGGAGATGAAGCTCCGCCCCAAGATCGACGCGCACGACTACGAGACCAAGAAGGGTCACGTCGTGCGGTTCCTCAAGGCGGGGGACAAGGTCAAGATCACGATCATGTTCCGCGGTCGTGAGCAGTCCCGGCCCGAGCTGGGCTTCCGACTGCTCAAGAAGCTCGCGGACGACGTCGTCGACTACGGCTTCGTGGAGTACTCCCCGAAGCAGGACGGCCGCAACATGATCATGGTTCTCGGCCCGACGAAGAAGAAGGCCGACGCCATGGCGGAGGCCCAGGCCGAGAAGGACGAGGCCAAGGCGACTCGACGTGCTGCGTCTTTCGACGAGGCTTACGACGACACTGCCGAGTCGGTCGACACGACGGTCGAGACCGTCGAGGAGACCGTCGAGGAGCCCGCCGAGCAGGCCGTCGCCGAGACGGTGGTCGAGGACGTGGTCGAGGAGACCGCGGCCCAGGCCTGATCGCCCCGCACGACAGGGTCACCTGACCCGCTACGACGACCCGCACGACCGACGTACGAGGAGAACGGCGACATGCCGAAGCAGAAGACCCACAGCGGCGCCAAGAAGCGCTTCAAGGTGACGGGCTCGGGCAAGATCATGCACGAGCACTCGAACAGGCGTCACCTGCTCGAGGTGAAGTCGTCGAGGCGCACCCGCCGCCTGGCCGGCACCAGTGAACTCTCCGGCGCCTACACCCAGAAGGTCAAGAAGCTTCTCGGCCGCTAGCAAGCCGAACCCCCGACGTCCATCGCCGGGCCGGTGCGGCCCGATCGTGAAGCAGGAGAAGACCCATGGCACGCGTGAAGCGGGCAGTCAACGCCCACAAGAAGCGCCGCGAGATCCTCGAGCAGGCGAGCGGCTACCGCGGACAGCGTTCGCGGCTGTACCGCAAGGCCAAGGAGCAGCTGCTCCACTCCGAGGTCTACGCGTTCAACGACCGTCGTAAGCGCAAGGGCGACTTCCGTCGCCTCTGGATCCAGCGCATCAACGCCGCTGCCCGCGCGAACGGCATGACCTACAACCGCCTCATCCAGGGCCTCAAGGCCGCGGGTGTCGAGGTCGACCGTCGGATGCTCGCCGAGCTCGCGGTCAACGACGCCGCCGCGTTCACCTCGCTCGTCGAGACCGCGAAGGCGGCCCTGCCGGCCGACGTCAACGCGCCGGTCTCGGCAGCCTGATCGACGCAGCTCCCGACCGTCCCGGTCGCGACGCACGCATGAGCAGCACGGAGCTGACGTCCACCCGCGCCCCGCGGGTGAACTCGGCACGCCGTCTGGTCAAGAAGGCGTTCCGCGACCGGGACGGTCGCTTTCTGGCCGAGGGCCCGCAAGCCGTCCGGGAGGCCGCGGGGAGCCCCGGGACCCTGCTCGAGCTCTACGTCACCGCCGAGGCGGCCGACCGCTACGCCGACATCCTCGCCGCGGCCCGGGGCGCCGGTGCCGACGTCGTTCGTGCCTCGGGCGAGGTCGTCGCCTCGCTGTCGGGCACCGTCACGCCCCAGGGCATGGTCGGCGTCTGCGCCAGGATCGGCTCGTCCCTGCCCGACCTGCTCGCCACCGCGCCGACGCTGGTCACCGTGCTCGCGCACGCCCGCGACCCGGGCAACGTTGGGACGGTGATCCGCTGCTCGGACGCCGCCGGCGTCGGCGGCGTCGTGCTCACCGACGCCAGCGTCGACCCGCTGAACCCCAAGGCGGTGCGGGCATCGGCCGGGTCGCTCTTCCACCTCCCGGTGGTCACCGGGCCCACCGTCGAGGAGCTGCTGCCGGCGCTGCGAGCCGCCGGGCTCCGCGTGCTCGCGGCCGACGGTGCAGGCGAGCGCGACCTCGACGACCTGCTCGACGACGGCTCGCTGGTCCGTCCCACCGCCTGGGTGTTCGGCAACGAGGCCTGGGGGCTGCCCGAGACGACCCGCGCCCTGTGCGACGACGTCGTCCGGGTGCCCATCCACGGCCGAGCCGAGAGCCTCAACCTGGCGACCGCAGCGGCCGTCTGCCTCTACGCGTCGGCTCGCGCCCAGCGCCGCCGCTGAGCCCGTTCCGGCTGAGTGAAGCCTCACCTAAGTCGCCGATGTGACGAAACACCAACGCGCTCAGCACCTTTGAGCGATCGGTCGGCATGGAAGACTGAGCCCCACGACCAGGCTTCGTGACGGCGTGCCACGCCGTCACGTCCGGCAGGAAGGCTCCCCCATGGCGCGTCACCTCCACCTCCCGATCCTCGAGGAGACCGGCTACGTCGTCCTTGACAGCTATCAGCAGCCGATGGACCCAGCCGAGTGGAAGAACCTGGAGTACGTCGACTGGAAGTCCTCGGGCGACACCCGCTTCGCGCCCCTCGCGTCGGCGTACGGCCAGATCGAGTGCAACGGCTTCTGGCACCAGGACCCGCCGAAGGCGGACAAGGACGGCGTCTGGATCGACGCGCAGACCGCAGTGGCCCCCACGCTCACCGAGCGCGTCAGGGCGATCGGCTGCAACGTCGGCCGGGTGCGCGTCATCGAGCTGCAGCCGAACTCCTACGCCGACGCGCTGTACAACAGCCACCTCGACGACAACAACCGGATCAACCCCGACGGCGAGGGCTGGGTGATGCGCTGCTTCATGCAGCTCACCCACAACCCCGACAGCGTGATGATCCTGCGCGAGGACATCAACGACCCGTCGACCGAGACCCGCATCTCCCTGCCGGCCGGGGCTCAGCTCGTCGTGGACTCCGAGCGCATGTGGCACTCGGTGTGGCACCAGGGTGACGAGCCGCGCTACTGCCTCATCACGTCGGTGGAGTCCGGTCCCGAGCTCGAGAAGTGGATCTGGGAGAACTCGCCGAAGACCCGCGTCGACAGCGCCTTCCTCGACCAGGGCACGGCGGTCGAGGGCGAGGTCACCGCGCAGGAGCGCCGCGCGGCGCGCACGGCGTACTACGGCTACGACCCCACGACGGTGATGTCGGAGGCCTGAGCGCTCGCGGTACGGCCCCGGGCGGCTGAGGCCCGGGGCCGTACTGTGTCGTGAGCCGGGACACACCGCGGGTTAGGGAGGCCTAAGCCGCGGGAACGGTGCGGCATGATGGTGTCGCTGCGCCGCCGGAAGGATCTGTGAGGACCCCATGTCGTACGTCGAGAACGGCTACACCAAGCTCGAGGCGTTCCGCGAGAACGGCTACGTCGTGCTCGACGGCTACGACCAGGCGGCCGACCCGCAGGAGTGGCGCGACATCGAGTTCGTCGACTGGAAGTCCTCCGGCGAGACCCGCTTCGCCCCGCTGGCGTCGGCCTATGGCGACCTCGAGTGCGACGGCTTCTGGAACCACACGCCCCCCAAGACCGACAAGGACGGCGTCTGGGTGCCGGCGAACGCCGACAAGGCGCCCAGGCTGCTCGAGCGGGCGAAGGAGCCCGGCGCGAACATCGGCCGGTGCCGCGTCATCGAGCTGCAGCCCAACCTCTACGGCGAGACGCTCTACAACTTCCACCGCGACGACAACAACCGCCTCAACCCCGAGGGCACCGGCTGGATCGTCCGCGGGTTCTTCAACCTCACCGACAACCCCGACTCGGTGATGGTGCTGCGCGACGACAAGGACGACCCGTCGACCGAGACGCGGATCCCGCTGCCGGCGGGCGCCCAGCTCATCGTCGACACCCAGCGGCTCTACCACGCGGTGTGGCACCAGGGTGACGAGCCGCGCTACTGCCTCATCACCTCGTGGGAGTCCGGCCCGGAGCTGGAGGCCTACATCGAGAAGCACCAAGGCAAGAGCTACGTCGAGTCCTACCCGCTGACCGACGAGGAGCTCGCCGCGGGCGAGGCCCTCGCCGCGGAGAAGCGTGCCGCCCGAGCAGCAGCGCTCGCCGCCCGTGGCCAGGACCCCACCTTCGGCGACGGCACCCTCACCGTCCTCGAGTCATCGATGGGTATGGAGACCGAGCAGCTCTCGGAAGCGTGAGCCAACCGGGGTAGTGCCCCGAAGCACCAAGTCCCGACGACCGGAAGCGCCCGCCGGGCGCGCGCCGGTCGTCTGGGAGGCGAAGCCGACCCGGGACGACTGCGGAGGGGGCGCCGACGCGGTGGCTCCGGAGGAGCCGCCGCTTGGAGGCGCAGCAAACGCCGCGCATCATCCCGCGGCGAGTAACCCGTGCAGTGGTGGGCTGCGCGCTCTCCTAGACTCTGCGCGTCTGCAACGAGAGGGAGCGCATGTCGGCGCCGAACAAGTCCTTCGACCCGGTTGAGGTGGCTGTGCTGAGCCAGGAGAGCGTCGACGCGGCCGTCGCTGATGCGCTCGCGGCCGTTGCCGCCGCCTCCGACCTCGATGCGCTCAAGGAGACCCGGCTCGCGCACGCGGGCGACCGCAGCCCGCTGGCGCTGGCCAACCGCGAGATCGGTGCCCTCCCGCCGCAGGCCAAGGCCGAGGCGGGCAAGCGGGTCGGTCAGGCGCGCGGCATCGTGCGCGAGGCGCTCGAGCGACGCCAGGTCGAGCTCGAGGACGAACGCGACGCCCGTGTGCTCGTGGAGGAGTCGGTCGACGTCACGCTTCCCTACGCGCGGCGGCCGGCCGGTGCGCGGCACCCGCTGACGACGATCACCGAGCGGATCGAGGACGTCTTCGTCGCGATGGGCTGGGAGGTCGCAGAGGGGCCGGAGGTCGAGGCCGAGTGGATCAACTTCGACGCGCTCAACATCGGGCCGGACCACCCGGCGCGCACGATGCAGGACACCTTCTTCGTCGGCTCCGAGGACAGCGGCGTCGTGCTGCGGACGCACACCTCGCCGGTGCAGATCCGGACGATGCTCGATCGCGAGCCGCCCATCTACGTCGTCTGCCCGGGCAAGGTCTTCCGCACCGACGAGCTCGACTCGACGCACACGCCCGTCTTCCACCAGGTCGAGGGGCTCGTGGTCGACCGCGGCATCACCGTCGCCGACCTCAAGGGCACGCTGGACCACTTCGCCACGGCGATGTTCGGTCCCGAGACCCGGACCCGTTGGCGGCCGTCGTACTTCCCGTTCACCGAGCCCTCGCTCGAGTTCGACATCTGGTTCGCCCAGGCCAAGGGCGGTCCACGCTGGATCGAGTGGGGCGGCTGCGGCATGGTCAACCCGCGGGTGCTGCGCGCCTGCGGGATCGACCCGGAGGTCTACTCCGGCTTCGCGTTCGGCATCGGGATCGAGCGCACGCTCATGTTCCGCCACGACGTCACCGACATGCGCGACATGGTCGAGGGCGACGTCCGGTTCGCCACGCAGTTCGGCATGGAGGTCTGATGCGCGTCCCGCTGTCCTGGTTGCGGGACTACGTCGACCTCCCGGACGACGTCGACGTCGAGGACGTCGGCCGGCGGATGGTCGACTGCGGCCTCGAGCTCGAGGAGATCGTCGCTGTCGGCACCGACGTCACGGGTCCGCTCGTCGTCGGTCGCGTTCTCGAGATCGAGGAGCTCACGGAGTTCAAGAAGCCGATCCGCTGGTGCTTGGTCGAGGTGGGTCCGGAGCACGGCCACCCGGACACCCCGGGCATCCGCGGGATCGTCTGCGGCGCGCGCAATTTCGTCGTCGGTGACCTGGTGGTGGTCGCGCTCCCGGGCGCCGTGCTCGCCGGCGGGTTCGAGATCGCGAGCCGCGAGACCTACGGCCACGTGTCCGACGGCATGATCTCCAGCGAGCGCGAGCTGGGTCTCGGCGACGACCACGACGGCATCATCGTGCTGCCCGAGGGCACTGCGGACGTGGGTGTGCCCGCCGGCCCCGTCGTCGGTCTCGGGGACCACGTGCTCGACGTCACGGTCACGCCGGACATGGGCTTCTGCCTGTCCATGCGCGGTGTCGCGCGCGAGCTCGCCCACTCCTACGGCGTCGTCTTCCGCGACCCCGGTCTCGAGCTCGTCGACCTGCCGGCACCCGAGGCCGGTGAACCGCACGAGTGCGTCGTTGACGACCTCGACGGCTGCGACCTGTTCACACTGCGCACGATCGTGGGTTTCGACCCGGCCGCGGCGTCGCCGTACTGGATGCGTCGTCGCCTCGTCATGAGCGGCATGCGCCCGGTGTCCCTCGCGGTCGACGTGACCAACTACGTGATGCTCGAGACCGGCCAGGCGTTGCACGCGTTCGACCGCGGCAAGCTCCGCGGTCCGATCGTCGTACGCCGTGCGCGCGACGGCGAGACGCTCGAGACGCTCGACCACGTCGAGCGTGCGCTCGACGCCGACGACCTGCTCATCACCGACGACCGCGGTCCGATCGGGCTCGCCGGGACGATGGGCGGCCTCGAGACCGAGGTCGACGAGGCCACCACGGACATCGCCCTGGAGGCCGCGCACTTCCGTGCCCCGGTCGTCGCCCACATGTCGCGTCGCCACAAGCTCTCGAGCGAGGCCTCGCGGCGGTTCGAGCGCGGCACCGACCACGTCCTGGCCCCTTACGCGTCCGCGCGGGCGACCGCACTGCTGATCGAGCACGGCGGTGGGCACTACGTCGGCATGACCGGTGTCGAGGCACCACGCGAGCCGGTCACGATCGAGCTGCCGGTCGGGCTGCCCGCCGAGGTGGCCGGCATCGAGGTCGGCCGCGGCCTGGTCGTCGCGCGTCTCGACGCCGTCGGTGCCACGGTGGCCGACCCTTCGGCCGACCCGCTCGTCGTCGCTCCGCCGTCGTGGCGTCCCGACCTCACCGACCCGGCCGACCTCGTCGAGGAGGTGCTGCGGCTCGGCGGCTACGACGCCGTCCCGGCGCGTCTGCCGCGCGCCACGGCCGGCTTCGGGCTCACGGAGGCCCAGCGTGCCCGTCGGCGCGTGGGGCGTGCGCTGGCCGCCGCCGGCTACGTCGAGGCCCTGGCCTACCCGTTCGTGGGTGAGGCGGACCTCGACGCGCTCGGCATCCCGGGCGACGACGTCCGTCGACGTGCGCTCCTGCTCGCCAACCCGCTGTCCGACGAGCAGCCCGCCATGCGCACGACCCTGCTGCCCGGGATGCTCGGCACCCTGCGTCGCAACGTGGGCCGAGGCGCCACGGACGCCGCGGTCTTCGAGAGCGGCGCCGTCGTGCGACTGCGCGACGGGCAGTCACCGCGGGGCACCACGACCCCGCCGCGACCGTCCGTCGATGCTCGCCCGAGCGCCGCGGACCTCGCGGCGCTCGAGGCTCTGGTGCCGGATCAGCCCTGGCACGTCGGCGTCGCGCTCACGGGCGCCCGCACGCCGGCCGGCTGGTGGGGCCCGGCGGAGCCCTCGTCGTGGGCCGACGCGATCGAGGCGGCGCGCGTGGTGGCGGACGCCGTCGGGGTCGACCTGCTCGTCCGGCGCGGCTCGACGCCGGCGCCCTGGCACCCGGGCCGGTGCGCGGAGCTGGTCGTCGGCGGAAGCGTCGTCGGTCACGCGGGTGAGCTGGCGCCGCGTGCGTGCGAGAACGCCGGACTGCCGCGACGCACGGCGGCGATGGAGCTCGACCTCGGCGCCGTGATCGCTGCGACGTCGGGCGTCCGCAGCGCGCGCGGCTTCTCGTCGTACCCCGTCGCGAAGGAGGACGTCGCGCTCGTGGTCGACGCGGCGGTGCCGGTCGACGCGGTGGAGTCCGCGCTCGTGGCAGGCGCCGGCGCGCTGCTCGAGTCCGTGCGGCTCTTCGACGTCTACACCGGCGAGCAGGTGGGCGAGGGCCGCAAGTCACTGGCCTACGCACTGCGCTTCCGCGCGCCGGACCGCACCCTGACCGTCGAGGAGGTGTCGGCCGCGCGCGACGCGGCCGTCGCCGCGGCGCAGGAAGCGGTCGGGGCGGTCCGACGGGCCTGAGGTCGCCCGTGCCGGGGGCCGCGCCGCCGCAACGGTGACCCCGGGGCGATGCTCTATCGGAATATGTGTATATTCCTGCCATGACCTCGACCCCGAGCCTCGTCGCGGCGGTCGTCGGCGCCTCCGGCTACGCCGGCGGCGAGGTCGTGCGCCTGCTGCTGGGACACCCCGCCTTCGAGGTCGGACCGCTCCTGGCCGGCGCCAGCGCGGGGCGCCGCATCACCGACCTGCACCCGGGTCTCGCGCCGCTGGCGGGCCGCACCTTCGGTGCCACGGACCTCGACGTCCTCGCCGACGCCGACGTCGTGTTCCTCGCCCTGCCGCACGGGGAGTCCGGGACGATCGCAGCAGCGCTTCCGGCGGGGACCCTGGTGATCGATCTGGGCGCCGACCACCGCCTGGAGAAGGCCGACGCCTGGACCCGCTACTACGGCGGCGACTGGTCCGGGTCGTGGACCTACGGCATGCCCGAGCTCGCCGGCCACCGCGAGCAGGTCGCGGCGTCGCGGCGCGTCGCCAACCCGGGCTGCTACCCGACCGGCGTCATCCTCGGTCTCGCGCCCCTTCTCGCCGCGGGTCTCGTCGAGTCCGACGACGTCGTCGTGGTCGCGGCGAGCGGCACGACCGGCGCCGGACGCAAGCCGAGCGACTCGCTGCTGGCCAGTGCGGTGATGGGTCAGATGTCGACGTACAAGGTCGGCGGGAGCCACCAGCACACACCCGAGATGGAGCAGGCGCTCACCGAGGCGGCGGGCGAGCAGGTCACGGTCTCCTTCACGCCGATGCTCGCACCGATGCCGCGCGGGATCCTCGCGACCACGACTGCGCGGCTCGTCGACGGTGCCACCACCGAGGTGCTGCACGAGGCGCTGCACGCGGCCTACTGGGACGAGCCGTTCGTCTCCGTGCTGGGCCCCGGTTCCTGGCCGCAGACCGGTGCCACGCTGGGTGCCAACTCGGTCCACCTGCAGGTCGCCGCCGACCCGCACTCGGGTCGCGCGGTCGTCGTGTCGGCGATCGACAACCTCGTCAAGGGTGCGGCCGGCGCGGCAGTGCAGAACGCCAACATCGCCCTCGGTCTAGACGAGACAACCGGGCTGACCGCGATCGGGGTTGCGCCGTGAGCGTCACTGCCGCACAGGGTTTCCGTGCCGCCGGCGTGGCGGCCGGCCTCAAGTCCAGTGGGGCGAACGACGTCGCACTCGTCGTGAACGACGGGCCGACGGCGAGCGCCGCCGGGGTGTTCACGCGCAACCGGGTCAAGGCGGCACCGGTGCTCTGGAGCCAGCAGGTGCTCAGGGCGGGAGTGGTCCGCGCGGTCGCCCTCAACTCCGGCGGCGCCAACGCCTGCACCGGGTCGGACGGCTTCCTCGACACCCACCGCACCGCGGAGCACGTGGGGGCGCTGCTCGGGATCGGCGCCGGCGACGTCGCGGTGTGCAGCACCGGACTGATCGGCGTCCGCCTGCCGACCGACCGCTTGTTCGCCGGCTTCGATGCAGCCTGCGCGCAACTGTCCGCCGAGGGCGGTCAGCGGGCGGCCACGGCGATCATGACCACCGACTCCGTGGCGAAGACGGCGGTCTCGCGCGGCGAGGGCTTCACCGTGGGCGGCATGGCCAAGGGAGCCGGCATGCTGGCTCCGTCGCTCGCGACGATGCTCGTGGTCGTCACGACCGATGCCGTGGCGGAGGCTGCGACGCTCGACGCCGCGCTGCGCAGCGCCACGCGTGTGACCTTCGACCGGGTCGACAGCGACGGGTGCACATCCACGAACGACACGGTCCTCCTGCTCGCCAGCGGTGCTTCGGGCGTCTCGCCGTCGTACCGGGACCTCGCTGCCGCCGTCACCGAGGTGTGCGCGTCCCTCGCACGTCAGCTCGTCGCGGACGCGGAGGGCGCGAGCAAGGAGATCCGCATCGACGTCGTCAACGCCGCCTCGGAGGACGACGCCGTCGACGCCGGCCGGGCCATCTCCCGCGCCAACCTCGTGAAGTGCGCCATCCACGGTGAGGATCCCAACTGGGGCCGCATCCTCGCCGAGCTGGGCATGACCTCCGCCGCCTTCGAACCAGATGCCGTGGACGTCGCGATCAACGGGGTCTGGGTGTGCCGTGACGGTGCCACGGGCGACGACCGCGGCCTGGTCGACATGAGCGGGCGAGAGGTCACCATCACCGTGGACCTGAGATCCGGAGAGGCCTCGGCGACGGTCTGGACCAACGACCTCACCGCCGAGTACGTCCATGAGAACTCGGCGTACTCGACATGACGGGCCAGCCGAAGGCGGGTGCCGTCGACCGCGACGTCGCACTTCTCAAGGCCTCCGTCCTGGCCGAGGCGCTGCCCTGGCTCGAGCGGTTCCACGGCGCCACCGTCGTCCTCAAGTACGGCGGCAACGCCATGGTCGACCCTGCACTCGGCGAGACGTTCGCGGCCGACGTGATGTTCCTGCGGATGGCCGGGCTGCGCCCGGTCGTCGTCCACGGCGGCGGCCCGCAGATCAGCCAGATGCTCGACCGGCTCGGCATCGAGGGGGAGTTCCGCGGCGGATACCGCGTCACGAGCCCCGAGGCGATGGACGTCGTGCGCATGGTCCTCACCGGCCAGGTGCAGCGCGAGGTCGTGGCTCTGCTCAACGCCCACGGGCCATACGCCGTCGGCCTCTCGGGCGAGGACGCGCACCTGTTCACCGCCGAGCGGCGTGATGTGGTCGTCGACGGCGTGGCAGTCGACGTGGGCCTCGTAGGCGACGTCGTCGAGGTGCGTGCCGACTTCGTGGAGCGGCTCCTCGAGGACGGACTCGTGCCGGTGGTGTCGTCGGTCGCGCGCGGCGCCGACGGAGCCGTCTACAACGTCAACGCGGACTCGGCAGCTGCGGCGCTCGCCGTCGCCCTGGGCGCGCAGAAGCTCGTCCTCCTCACCGACGTCGAGGGCCTGTACGCCGACTGGCCGAACAGCGACGAGGTCTACCGCACCATCGCGGTGTCCGACCTCGAGGAGCTGCTGCCCGCGCTCGAGAGCGGCATGGTCCCGAAGATGGAGGCCTGCGTACGGGCGGTGCGCGGGGGAGTGCCGCGCGCCCACGTCATCGACGGACGGCTGGCGCACGCCGTCCTGCTCGAGATCGTGACGAGTGCCGGCGTCGGCACGATGGTGCTGCCGGACGCGTTCCCGCTGTACGCGGACGAGGTCGAGGCGTCATGAGCATGAGCACCGGCGACGCCACGAGGGCGATGCAGACCCGCTGGGACGCGGTGATGATGCGCAACTACGGAACGCCGCCGCTCGCGCTCGCGCACGGATCAGGATCGCGGGTGTGGGACGTCGACGGACGCGAGTACCTCGACCTAGTCGGCGGCATCGCCGTGTCGTCGCTCGGTCACGCCCACCCTGCCGTCGTCGACGCAGTCACGCGGCAGGTCGCGACCCTCGCCCACACGAGCAACCTCGCGATGCACGAGCCCGGGATCGCTCTCGCCGAAAGGCTTTCCGCCCTCGTGCCCGGTGGTGCCCGCGTCTTCCTGTGCCAGGACGGAGCGACGGCCAACGAGGCTGCGCTCAAGATCGTGCGCAAGCACATGCAGGGCCGTCGCAGCGAGGTCGTCAGCACCGAGGGCGGTTTCCACGGCCGCACTCTCGGTGCCCTGTCGATCACCGGCACGCTGTCCAAGCGCGCACCGTTCGAGCCTCTGCCCGGCCCGGTCACGTTCGTGCCGTACGCCGACGTAGAGGCGCTGCGCGCCGCTGTCACGGAGCGCACGGCCGCCGTGGTGCTCGAGCCCGTCCAGGGCGAGGGCGGCGTCATCGTGCCGCCCGACGGCTACCTAGCCGCGGCGCGCGAGATCTGCGACTCCGCGGGCGCACTGCTCGTCGTCGACGAGGTGCAGTCGGGCGTCGGTCGCGCGGGCGAGTGGCTGCTCAGCGTGGCGCAAGGCGTCGTGCCCGACATCATCACCCTCGCCAAGGGCCTCGGGGCCGGGTTGCCGATCGGGGCCGTGCTCGCCACGGGCGAGGCGGCGCTGGTCCTGCAGCCCGGCGACCACGGCTCGACGTTCGGCGGGAACCCGGTGTCGTGCGCGGCAGCACTGGCCGTGCTCACCACCATCGAGCGCGACGGCCTCCTCGAGCACGCGCGCGCGCTGGGTCAGCGCTGGTCGGCGGCATTCGACGACGTCGACCACCCGCTCCTGTCCTCGCACCGCGGCCTCGGTCTCTGGCGGGCGCTCGAGCTCTCCGAGCCCCTGGCAGCAGCCTTCGAGGCGGTGGCGCGCGAGTCCGGCTACCTCGTGAATGCCGTGCGCCCCACCACGATCCGGCTGGCCCCGCCGCTGGTACTCGGCGTGGCGGACGCCGACAGGTTCGCCGCCGACCTGCCTGCGATGCTGGGAGCGGTGTCATGACGACCCCCAACACCAAGGCGGCGCGGCACGCGCGGATCGTGGAGCTCCTCGAGCACCACGCCGTCCCCAGCCAGTCGCGCCTGGCGGAGCTGTTGGCGGCGGACGGCCTCGCCGTCACGCAGGCCACCCTGTCGCGGGACCTCGACGAGGTCGGGGCGATCAAGGTTGCCACCGCCGACGGCGTCGCGGTCTACGCCGTACCGGGGCAGGGCGGCGACTCCTCGCTCATCGCCGCGGTCGGCGACGAGGCCGCCGTGACGAAGCTGGCGCGGGTGTCGGGGGAGGTCCTGGTGTCGGCGGACAGCTCCGCCAACCTCGTCGTGCTGCGAACGCCTCCCGGCGCAGCGCAGTACCTCGCCTCGGCGATCGACCACACGGTCCTGCCCGCGGTCATCGGCACCGTCGCCGGCGACGACACCGTGCTGCTCGTCACCCGAGACCCGCACGGTGGCCCCGAGGTCGCCGCTGCGATGCTTCGACTCGCGGAGAACGGGCGATGAACGTCTTCGAGAACACCCGATCACGAAAGAGGAACGACCGTGACTGAGCGCGTGGTACTCGCCTACTCCGGCGGACTGGACACCTCGGTGGCCATCGGCTGGATCGCCGAGGAGACCGGGGCCGAGGTGGTCGCCGTGGCGATCGACGTCGGCCAGGAGGGCGAGGACCTGGAGGTCATCCGCGAGCGAGCGATCGCGTGCGGTGCCGTGGAGGCCTACGTCGCCGACGCCCGCGACGAGTTCGCCGACGAGTACTGCCTTCCGGCGCTCAAGGCCGACGCGCTCTACATGGACCGCTACCCGCTGGTCTCGGCGCTGTCGCGTCCGGTCATCGTGAAGCACCTCGTCACTGCGGCCCGGCAGCACGGCGCCACCGTGGTGGCGCACGGCTGCACCGGCAAGGGCAACGACCAGGTGCGCTTCGAGGTCGGCATCGCCAACCTGGCGCCCGACCTCACCTGCATCGCGCCGGTCCGCGACTACGCCATGACCCGCGACAAGGCGATCGAGTTCGCGGAGCGCAACAACCTCCCGATCGACCAGTCGAAGAAGTCGCCGTACTCGATCGACCAGAACGTCTGGGGACGCGCGGTGGAGACCGGCTTCCTCGAGGACATCTGGAACGGGCCGATCGAGGACGTCTACTCCTACACCCGGAACCCGGCCACGCCGCGTGAGCCCGACGAGGTCGTGATCACGTTCGAGACGGGTGTTCCCGTCGCGCTCGACGGCAAGCCCGTGTCGGTCCTCGAGTCCATCCAGCAGCTCAACCAGCGCGCGGGGGCGCAGGGCGTCGGCCGGCTCGACATGGTCGAGGACCGCCTCGTCGGGATCAAGAGCCGTGAGGTCTACGAGGCGCCCGGCGCCATCGCGCTGCTCACGGCGCGCTCGGAGCTCGCGGCCGTCACCGTCGAGCGCGACCTGGCCCGCTTCGCGCGCGGCGTCTCCCAGCGCTGGAGCGAGCTGGTCTACGACGGGCTGTGGTTCTCCCCGCTCAAGCGTGCCCTCGACGGCTTCCTGGACGAGGTCAACGAGACCGTCACCGGCGAGATCCGCATGACGCTGCACGGCGGTCGCGCAGTCGTCACGGGACGACGCAGCGACGAGTCGCTGTACGACTTCAACCTCGCGACGTACGACACCGGCGACACGTTCGACCAGTCGCTGGCGAAGGGCTTCATCGACCTGTGGGGCCTGCCCAGCAAGATCGCGGCGAAGCGCGACGAGCGTCTCGGTCGCGGCCTTGGCTGAGGACGGCGGTGCTGGGTCGCAGCGTCTCTGGGGCGGACGCTTCGAGGGCGGACCGTCGGACGCGATGGCGGCGCTGTCGTTGTCGATCCAGTTCGACTGGCGGCTGGCGCCCTACGACCTGGCGCAGAGCAGGGCGCACGCTCGCGTCCTGAACCGGGCGGGGCTGCTCGGCGACGACGAGCTCGAGGCGATGATCGGGGCGCTCGACGGCCTCGACGCCGACGTCCGTTCCGGGGCCTTCCTGCCCGTTGCGGCCGACGAGGACGTGCACACGGCGCTCGAGCGAGGGCTGACCGAGCGGCTCGGCGTGCTCGGCGGGAAGCTGCGCGCCGGCCGCTCGCGCAACGACCAGGTGGCCACGGACTTCCGGCTGTTCCTGCGCGATCACGCGCGGCTGGTGGCCGGGGCCGTCGTGGACCTGCAGCGCGCGCTGCTGGTGCAGGCGGGTCGCCATGTCGACACCGCGGCTCCCGGCTTCACGCACCTCCAGCACGCGCAACCGGTGTCGTTCGGACACGAGCTGGCCAAGCACGTCCACGCGTTCGGACGCGACGTCGACCGGCTGCGCGACTGGGACCGGCGTACGGCGCTGTCCCCCATGGGCGCGGGCGCTCTGGCCGGGTCGTCGCTCCCACTCGACCCGCAAGCCGTGGCGCACGAGCTCGGCTTCCGCGACGCGATCCCGAACTCCATCGACGCCGTGAGCGACCGCGACTTCGCCGCGGAGTTCTGCTTCGACGCCGCGATGATCGGCGTGCACCTGTCCCGGCTCGGCGAGGAGATCTGCCTCTGGACCTCGCGCGAGTTCGGGTGGGCGCAGCTCGACGACGCGTGGTCCACCGGCTCGTCGATCATGCCGCAGAAGAAGAACCCCGACGTCGCCGAGCTCGCTCGCGGCAAGGCCGGACGACTGATCGGCGGCCTCACCGGTCTGCTGACGACGCTCAAGGGCCTGCCCTTTGCCTACAACCGCGACCTGCAGGAGGACAAGGAGCCCGCGTTCGACGCGATCGACACGCTGCTGCTCGTCCTTCCCGCGATGACCGGCTGCGTCGCGACCTTGCGGTTCGACGTCGACCGCATGACCGCCTCGGCACCGCAGGGGTTCGCCCTCGCCACCGACATCGCGGAATGGCTCGTGCGGCAGGGGGTCCCGTTCCGGGAGGCCCACGAGGTCGCCGGTGGGTGCGTACGTCGCGCCGAGGCCCGCGGCGTCGAGCTGTGGGACCTCTCGGACGAGGAGCTGCGCTCGATCAGCGACCGCCTCACGCCGGCGGTCCGCGGCGTGCTCACCGTGCGGGGCGCGCTCGACGCGCGGGCGGCGTTCGGCGGTACGGCGCCGGCCCGCGTGCGTGAGCAGCTGGCCGCCGTGGCCCTCCTGGTCGACGACGCTGCTGCCTGGGCCGCCGAGCGTCCCGGTCGCTGATCCTCCCGTGCGCCCAGGGCGTGTCCTGCCGCGCTCGTTCTACGAGCGCGCGCCCGACGTCGTCGCGAGGGAGCTGCTCGGGTGCGTGGTGGAGGCGGAGTCGCCCGAGGGCGTGGTCGCCGTGCGCCTCGTGGAGACCGAGGCCTACGCCGGACCGGATGACGCCGCCTCCCACGCCTGGCGCGGTCCCACTCCGCGCACCGCCGTGATGTTCGGCCCGCCGGGGCGCTCCTACGTCTACTTCTCCTACGGCATGCACTGGGCGCTCAACCTCGTGTGCGAGCCGCAGGGCCGGGCGGCGGCGGTGCTGCTCCGCGCGGGCCAGATCGTGTCCGGTGTCGACCTGGCCCGTACCCGTCGTCGCCCCGGGGCGCTCGAGCACCGGCTCGCCGCCGGCCCGGCCAACCTCGCCGCGTGCCTGGGCCTCGACGGCACGTGGAGCGACCGCCCGGTCACCTCCGCGCGCGGCGCGCTGCGGGTGCGGGCGGGCGAACGACCGCCGACCGGCGACGTGCTCACCGCTGCGCGGGTCGGGATCAGCCGCGCGGTCGACGTCCCGTGGCGCTTCGCCCTCGCAGACGACCCTCGGGTGAGCTCGCCGAGGCCACGCCGTCCTCCGGGGTGAGCGACGGCGCTCGGGGTCACGGGACGCGGGGAACCCGGGCGCCCGGTGCCGCGGCGGTACGGGAGGATGGCCGCGTGACGCAGGAGACCACGAGCGCGCTCGACCTGAGCTCCCTCGACGATGACGCCCGGGCCCGTGTGGCCGTACTCGACGACCTCGCCTGGCGGGGGCTCATCGCCGACTCGACCGACCTCGACGCGCTGCGCGCCGCGGCGGCCGAGGGGCCTCTCACCCTGTACTGCGGCTTCGACCCCACCGCCCCGAGCATGCACATGGGCAACCTCGTGCAGATCCTGACCGTGCGCCGCTTCCAGCTCGCGGGGCACCGGCCCCTGGCGCTCGTCGGCGGGGCCACCGGGCTCATCGGCGACCCCAAGGAGTCGGGCGAGCGCGTGCTGAACCCGAAGGAGCTCGTCGAACAGTGGGTCGCCACGTTCCGGGCCCAGCTCGAGCGCTTCTACGACTTCGAGTCCCCGGACAACGCCGCGGTCATGGTCAACAACTACGACTGGACCCAGGGCCTGTCCACCCTGGAGTTCCTGCGCGACGTGGGCAAGCACTTCAGCGTCAACCGCATGCTCGACCGGGAGGCTGTGGCCGCCCGCCTCGCCGGCGCCGGCATCTCCTACACCGAGTTCAGCTACCAGCTGCTGCAGTCCTACGACTACCTCCAGCTGCACCAGCAGTTCGGCTGCTCGCTGCAGACCGGCGGCTCCGACCAGTGGGGCAACATCGTCGCCGGCGTCGACCTGGTGCGCCGCGTGACGGGCGACCGCGTCCACGCGCTGACCACGCCGCTCGTGACGAAGTCCGACGGATCGAAGTTCGGCAAGACCGAGTCGGGCACCGTGTGGCTCGACGCGTCGCTGACCTCGCCGTACGCCTGGTACCAGTTCTGGCTCAACGTGGAGGACGCGATCGCACCGCAGCTGCTGCGCATCTTCTCGTTCCGCGACCACGCCGAGATCGAGGCGCTCGAGGCCTCCTTGCACGAGCGCCCGCAGGCCCGGGACGCGCAGCGCGCGCTCGCGCAGGAGCTGACCGACCTCGTCCACGGTGCCGACGAGCGCGCCAACGTGGAGGCCGCCGCGAGCGCACTGTTCGGTCAGGGTGACGTCGGCGAGCTCGACCTCGCCACGCTCGGCGCCGCCCTCGCGGAGGCGCCGCACGCCGTCGTGACGGCGGGGGAGTGGGCGCAGGGCATCACCGTCGCCGACGCGCTCACCCGGGCGGGCCTCGTCGCGTCCAAGGGCGCGGGGCGGCGCACGATCGCAGAGGGTGGCGCCTACGTCTCGAACGTCCGCGTCACGGACGAGACGGCGGTCCTCGGGGACTCCGACCTGCTCCACGGCCGCTGGGTGCTGCTCCGACGTGGTCGGCGTCACATCGGCGGCATCGCGCTCGAGGCCCCCTGAGCTTGCTCGAGCACAGCGCCACGGTGCACGGGACACCTGAGAACCTCTGCGGCACAGGCACTCTCAGTCGCAGGTCGCCGAGGCGACGGGTGACTCGTGCCCGATTTGACCTGCGACGCCGAGGACGCCTAGTGTTCACCACGTCAGCCCGTCAGGGAGGAACGGACACCGAGATGGTGGCCGGTCCCGGGGCCAGACCACCCAGCTGAAACCTCAACCCCCTCAAGGGTTTGCGGTGATCGGCGCGCCCACTCCGGTGGGCGGGGAGGAACCAGACCCCGATTTGACCGGGTCGTACGGTTCGGCTAAGTTAGGCGAGTTGCCCCGGATGGCCCTCACCGAGAAATCGGTGGTGCTGATGGTGCGCGCCCGCTCCTTGAGAACTCAACAGCGTGTCAAAAATCGATGCCAACAAACCCCGTCAGATGGGTCGGCACCGCGACGATCGTCGTAGGGCGCCATCGGACAGGTAGTAATTTCCTTTGGTATTGATCGAGCACAGCTCGATCCATGCCAGGAACTCTTCAGTCGATAACGCCGGCCTATTCCGCCGGCCTATCAATAGACATCAACGGAGAGTTTGATCCTGGCTCAGGACGAATGCTGGCTGCGTGCTTAACACATGCAAGTCGAACGGTGAAGGAGGGCTTGCCCTCCGGATCAGTGGCGAACGGGTGAGTAACACGTGGGCAACCTGCCCCTCACTCTGGGATAACACCGTGAAAACGGTGCTAATACCGGATACGACCAGGCGCGACATCTCGCCTGGTGGAAAGAATTTCGGTGAGGGATGGGCCCGCGGCCTATCAGCTTGTTGGTGAGGTAACGGCTCACCAAGGCGACGACGGGTAGCCGGCCTGAGAGGGCGACCGGCCACACTGGGACTGAGACACGGCCCAGACTCCTACGGGAGGCAGCAGTGGGGAATAT
>Ga0208851_1000082_pt1 | contig 39269 bp, 33 predicted proteins | sample NGESurshal092012_FD_184481 | JGI IMG/M metagenome (GOLD analysis project Ga0208851, IMG submission 184481) | Arctic peat soil microbial communities from Barrow, Alaska - NGEE Surface sample 415-2 shallow-092012 (SPAdes) | ecosystem: Environmental > Terrestrial > Soil > Wetlands > Peat ... | reverse complement strand
GCACCGATGGGCGTCGGCGGCGAGCACCTGCACGGGTGGGTCTTCGAGACGCGCTTCGGCCGCGCGATGATCGGCGCCGACGGCGGCACCACCGGCGTCGACGACCAGTGGCTCGTGGGTGGCGACCGCGGCATCGGGGCCACCGTGATGGGCCGCAACATGTTCGGGCCGGTGCGCGGCCCCTGGCCGGACGAGTCCTGGCGCGGCTGGTGGGGGGAGGAGCCGCCGTACCACCACCCGGTGTTCGTCGTGACCCACCACGCACGAGCACCGCTGCAGGTGGGAGAGACCACGTTCCACTTCGTGACCGACGGCCTCGAGTCGGCGATGTCGCAGGCGGTCGGCGCCGCCGACGGTCTCGACGTACGCCTCGGCGGTGGTGTCTCCACCGTGGCGGCGGCGCTGCGCGCCGACCTCGTCGACGACCTGCACCTGGCCGTCGTGCCGGTCCTGCTCCGTGCCGGCGAGAGGCTCTACGACGACGTCGTCCCCTGGCCGGACGGCTTCACGTGCGCCCGGTCGGCTGCGGGCGAGGGTGCGCTGCACCTGTACTTCACGCGTACCGCTTGACGGTCGTCAGGACCCGAGCGCGGCGCGGACCTCGGCAAGCGTCGCGCCGCGGAGACCGACGGCATCGTGCCGCCAGAAGACGTCGGGGTAGACGATCCCGCCCCTCATCCACGGCTCGTGGGCCGCGAAGCCCACGGCCTGGAAGGCCGCCGACGGGACCCGCGGCGAGGCCGGGGTGACACCCAGCTCCGCCGCCGGTCGGAACCCGATCCGTCCGTAGTACGCCGGGTCGCCCTCGAGGAACACCGCCGGCGCTCCGAGCTCCTCGGCGCGCTGCACCGCGTGCGCCACCAGCGCGGCCCCGATCCCGCGCCGCTGGTGCTCCGGCGCGACCGAGAGCGGGCTCAGCACCAGAGCGTCGACGAGGCGCTCCTCGGCGTCGATCCAGCACCAGGTCAGCCGCACGTGCCCCACGACGGTCCCCTCGAGCTCGGCGACGAACGCGGACGTATCCGGGAGCCGCGCCAGGTCGGCGTCGAGCGGCGCGACCTCGGGCTCGTCGGCGAAAGCGCGCGCCACGACGCCGAAGACGGCGTCGGCGTCGTCGGGGCGCTGCTCCCGCACGGTCACGGCGGTGGGACGAGTCACGAGGGCACGCTAGCCGGGACTCCAGCGATGGGTAGTCTCGATCCATGTTCGCCGTCACCGCCACGTCCGTCGATCCCGCGAACCCGCTCGCCGGCCTGACGCTGGGCGAGGTGCCCGACACCGAGGTCCCGGACGGCTGGGTGCGGGTGCAGGTGCGTGCCGCGAGCCTCAACCACCACGACCTGTGGAGCCTGCGCGGGGTCGGGCTCGGCGCCGACCGGCTGCCGATGATCCTCGGCTGCGACGCCACGGGCGTGCTCGACGACGGGTCGGAGGTCGTCGTGCACGGCGTCATCGGCGACCCCGCCGCGGGCGGGGGCGACGAGACGCTCGACCCGCGGCGCACCCTGCTCTCCGAGCTGCACCCCGGAACCTTCGCCGAGACCGTGGCCGTGCCTGCGCGCAACGTGGTGGCCAAGCCCGAGGAGCTCTCCTGGGCCGAGGCCGCCTGCCTCCCGACCGCCTGGCTGACGGCCTACCGGATGCTTGCGACGAGGTCCGGCCTCCGGGTCGGCGACACGGTGCTCATCCAAGGCGCCGGCGGTGGCGTGGCGACCGCGGCGATCCAGCTGGCCGACGCCATGGGCTACCGGGTGTGGGTGACCAGCCGGGACGAGGCCAAGCGGACTCGTGCCCTCGAGCTCGGGGCCGACGAGGCGTTCGAGAGCGGCGCCCGTCTCCCCGCGCGGGTCGACGCCGTCCTCGAGACAGTCGGCGAGGCGACCTGGGCGCACTCGCTGCGGGCCCTGCGTCCCGGTGGCACGGTCGTGGTGTCCGGTGCCACGAGCGGCTCGAACCCGCCGGCCGATCTCTCGCGGGTGTTCTTCCTCCAGCTGAGCGTCGTCGGCTCGACCATGGGCACGCGCGACGAGCTCGACGCGCTCGTCTCGTTGCTCGTCGCCACCGGCGTACGCCCGACGATCGACGGGATCTACCCGCTCACCGGCGCGCGCGCCGCGTTCGAGCGGCTCGAGTCCGGCGACGTCGTCGGCAAGCTCGTCCTCACGAACGGCTGAGTGCCGCCCCCGGCAGTCGCTCGGGGCCGCAGGTCAGGCGATGCGGTCGAGGTGGCTGCCGCGCGCGAGCGGGTGGACGCCGAGCAGCTCGGCGATCGAGGACTCCATCAGCTCCGCCGAGCGGCCGTAAAGGTAGACGGCCGTGGTGTCGTCGCTCTCCCAGAAACCCTGGATCGTCCCGGTGCCGCCGAGCGACTCGTGCAGCTCGTCGAGGAACTCGTTGACGTCGAGAGCGGCGTAGATCTCGGGGGAGAGGCTCGTGCCGTCGAGGTAGAGCGCGAGGCCCTCGTTGCTGCCGAACTCCCGGGGCTCGAGGTCTCCGACGAGCGCGAGCGAGCCCTTGGGCGTGCCGACCTCCTCGAGGAACGCCACGACGCCGGTGAGCACCTCCGCCTCGTCCCCGACGACCTCGGCGCGGACCGCGCACGACAGCGGCTCGCCGAGCGGGCTGACCAGGGTGCCGGCGGCGAGGACCCGGCTGCCGGGGAAGCGCTCCTCGAGCCAGAAAGCGAGCGGGTCCTCGTAGCGGTCGCCGCGCTGCACGGCGTGCAGCCGGGCGTTGAGCCGGACCTCGAGCGCCGACGTCCTGCCGGACATGTGTGCTCCCCTTCCTGCCCCCGGTCGGTCATCGTCGCAGACGTCGGAAGAAGTGGCGCGTCGTGGTGAGCCCGTCACTTGGCGTCGGCCCAGCTCGCCACGACGGAGGTGTCCGCGACCAGGCGTACGCCGCTGCCGGCGCACCACCACGAGCCGGTCGACCGCAGCGCCTGCTCGACGACCCCGACCACCTGCTCCGCGTCGTCGGCGCCGGACTCCACGAGCAGCTCGTCGTGCAGGCACAGCACGATCCGCGCGTCGACGCCGACGAGGCCGGCGCGCACGGTCGCGGCCCACGCCTTGAACAGCTCTGCCGCGGCGCCCTGCACGACGGCGTTGCGCGCGAACCTGCCGTAGGAGTGCGCCATCGTCGAGTCGGGCCCGGCGTCCTCGAGCGCCTGGCGCAACGTCGAGAGCCGCAGCAGCCGTCCGCCGTAGGTCCGCAGGTCGACACCGCGCCGGCCGGACTCCTCGGCGGCGCGCAGGAAGGCCATCGCCGTGGGATAGGTGCGGTCCATGTCCTTGAGCGCCGCGCCGGCTGGCCCGCTCGTCTGGCCGTACATCGCGGCGAGGACGGCGACCTTCGCGGTCGGTCGATCGCTTCCCAGCGCGGCCGCCACGGGCGCGTACATGTCGTCCTCGCGAGCGGCGGCGGCGAGCGCGGTGTCGCCGGAGACCGCGGCGAGGACTCGCGGCTCGATCTGGCCGAGGTCGGCGCGCACGAGCAGACGACCGGGCCGCGGCCGGACCGCGGTGCGCAGCTCGGCCGGCAGGTTGTGCAGCCCCGCCGACGCCGTCATCCGCCCGGCGCCCTCGCTCGCACCCCACATCCCGCGGAGCCGGTCGTCGCCGGCGATGTCGCGCTGGGACCACGACCACCCGTACGTCGTCGCGATCCGTTCGGCCTTGCGCCAGGCGAGCAGCGTCGCGACGGCGGGCGAGGACCCGGCGTAGGGCTCGAGGCGCCACGACCGGGTGTCGGGCACGTCGATGCCGACCCGGGCCAGGAGGTCCCGCACGTTCGCCGGGTTGCGCAGGTCGACCGGTTCCCCCGGGAACTTCGACCAGACCAGCGAGTCACGGGCGTGGCGGGCGGCTGACTCCTCGGCCTCGCTGCGCGGACGCGGGCCGACGGTCTCGGTGAGCAGCGCGTCGAGGACCACCCGGTCGATGGGGAGCCCGTCGTGCTCGAGCTCCACGCCGAGAAGCGCGGCCATCGACTCCGACAGCGCGGTGAGGTAGGGCAGCGGCGAGGCGCCGATCGAGGCGCGACGATCGGGAAGACGGCGTACGCCGGACTCCTGGAGCTCCTGCGTCGCGAGCGCGAGGGCGGCCCAGGTCGCGGCGTCGCGCGGGTCGGCGGCCCACGAGCCGCGGAGCCACTCGCGGCTGAGCTGTCCGTCGGCCCGCACCGCGGTCGCGTCGTCGCCCTCGCCGGCGAGGTCGAGCAGGGTGAGCTCGCCGTCGGGGAGCGGCGGGAGCTCCAGGTCGTGCGCGGCCGCCCAGCTCGCACCGGGGTCGTCGCGGGACATCCCGTGCAGCAGGCGCGCGACCGCGCCGAGGTCCCAGCAGGCCCGAGGCCGTACGCCGCCGGCGACGAGGTCGGCCGCGGTCCCGCGTGCGGTCCACCAGACCCACCGAGGGCCGAGCTTCTCGAGCTCGGCGACGACGGCGACCGGATCGTGGGAGGTGATGTGCGTACGGAGTACCAGGTCGTCGGCGGCGCGCCACGCCAGGCCGAGCCCGCGACCGGGCACCAGGGCGATCGCCAGCGGCTCGCCCGGCCGGTAGCCGTCGAGACCGGGTGTCGCTGCGTCGCTCACGCGGTCATCATCGGCGCGAGGGCCGACGCCACGTTCTCAGTCCTCGTCGGGGTCGTCGTCGTCGAGGCGGGCCAGCCAGACGGCGAGCCGCTCGACCGGCGTCTCGAACTCTGGGTTGAGATCGACGAACCTGCGCAGTCTCTCGGCGAGCCAGAGGAACGAGACTTCCTCCTCGCCTCGCCGCGACTCCAGCTCCTCGATCCCGCGGTCGGTGAAGTACATCGAGGACCCCTCTACGCGAACGCGGACGCGACGATCTCGGCCTGCTCGCGCTCGTGCACCTTGTGGGTGCCGACGGCCGTGGTGGCGGCGGCGGGGCGCGAGATGCGGCGCAGCGGCCGACCGTCGATCGTCGGGGTGTTGAGCACGACGAACGACCAGGCGCCCTGGTTCGACGGCTCCTCCTGGACGTAGACGAGCTCGGCGTCGCGCGAGTAGGGCGCGAGCGCGGTGGTGAGCTCCTCGACCGGCAGCGGGGCGAGCCGCTCGAGCCGCACGATCGCGACATCGGAGCGTCCGCCGCGCGCGCGTTCCGCGAGCAGGTCGTAGTAGACCTTGCCGCTGCAGATCAAGATCCGGCGTACGCCGGCGGCGGGAACGGAGTCGTCGCCGATCACGGGTCGGAAGGTGCCCGAGGTGAAGTCGGTGCGCGACGACGCCGCGGCCTTGAGGCGCAGCATCGACTTCGGCGTGAGGACCACGAGCGGCTTGTGGTGCGGCGCGATGGCCTGCCAGCGCAGCAGGTGGAAGTACGACGCCGGGGTCGACGGCATCGCGACGGTCATGTTGTCCTGCGCACACATCTGCAGGTAGCGCTCGATGCGCGCGGACGAGTGGTCCGGGCCCTGACCCTCGTAGCCGTGGGGGAGCAGGAGCGTGACGCCCGAGAGCTGACCCCACTTCTGCTCGCCCGAGGTGATGAACTCGTCGATGATCGTCTGCGCACCGTCGGCGAAGTCGCCGAACTGGGCCTCCCAGCAGACCAGCACCTCCGGCCGGGCCACCGAGTACCCGTACTCGAAGCCCATCGCCGCGTACTCCGAGAGCAGCGAGTCGTAGACGAAGAAGAACTGCCGGTTGTCGCGGTCGGCGAGGTACTTCAGCGGGGTGTGCTCCTCGCCGGTGATCCGGTCGACGATGACCGCGTGCCGCTGGCCGAAGGTGCCGCGACGCGAGTCCTGGCCCGCCAGGCGCACGCTGCGACCCTCGAGCAGCAGCGAGCCGAAGGCGAGCATCTCCCCGGTCGCCCAGTCGATCGTGGCGTCGTTGACGCTCTGCGCGCGACGCATCAACTGCGGCAGCAGGCGCGGGTGCACGGTGAACCCCTCGGGCATCTCGACCTGCGTCGCGGCAATGCGGTCGACGGTGTCGTCGCTGATCGCGGTCGTGACGACCGCGGGGAACGGGGCAGGAACCGGGTGCGACATCTCGTGCGGGTGCGCCATGGCGTCGCGGGTCTCGGCGAAGACGCGCTCGAGCTGCTCCTGGTAGTCGCGCAGCGCCGCCTCGGCCTCCTCGACCGAGATGTCGCCGCGGCCGATGAGCGCCTCGGTGTAGAGCTTGCGCGTGGAGCGCTTCGCGTCGATGAGGTTGTACATCAGCGGCTGGGTGAGCGACGGGTCGTCGGCCTCGTTGTGGCCACGGCGGCGGTAGCACAGCATGTCGATGACGACGTCCTTGTTGAACTCCTGCCGGAACTCGAAGGCCAGCCGGGCCACCCGCACCACGGCCTCGGGGTCGTCGCCGTTGACGTGGAAGATCGGCGCCTGCACCATGCGAGCCACGTCGGTCGCGTAGACCGACGAGCGCGAGGACTCCGGAGCGGTCGTGAACCCGACCTGGTTGTTCACGACGATGTGCACGGTGCCGCCGGTGCGGTAGCCGCGCAGCTGCGACAGGTTGATCGTCTCGGTGACCACACCCTGGCCGGCGAACGCTGCGTCACCGTGCAGCAGGATCGGGAGCACCGAGAAGATCCGGCCGCGCGGCAGGAGGTCCTGCTTCGCGCGCACGATCCCCTCGAGTACCGGGTTCACGGCCTCGAGGTGCGAGGGGTTCGCGGCCAGGTAGACGGGGATCTGCTCCCCGCTCTCGGCGGTGAACGTGCCGCTCGTCCCGAGGTGGTACTTCACGTCGCCCGATCCCTGCACCGAGCCCTCGACCTCGAAGTCGCCCTCGAACTCGCGGAAGATCTGGCCGTAGGACTTCCCGGCGATGTTGGCCAGCACGTTGAGGCGGCCGCGGTGCGGCATGCCGATGCAGACCTCGTCGAGCCCGTCCTGGGCGGCCTCGGACAGAACGGCGTCCATGAGCGGGATGACCGACTCGGCGCCCTCGAGCGAGAACCGCTTCTGCCCGACGTACTTGGTCTGCAGGAAGGTCTCGAACGCCTCCGCGGCGTTGAGCCGGCGCAGGATGCGCAGCTGCTCCTCGCGCGGGGGCTTGTCGTAGCGGCGCTCGACGCGTTCCTGGATCCAGGCCCGCTGCTCGGGGTCCTGCATGTGCATGTACTCGATGCCGATGGTGCGGCAGTACGCGTCGCGCAGGACGCCGAGGATGTCGCGGAGCTTCTTGAACGGCTTGCCGCCGAACCCGCCGGTGGCGAACTCACGGTCGAGGTCCCAGAGGGTGAGGCCGTGGCTGGCGACGTCGAGGTCGACGTGGTGGCGCTGCTTGTACTCCAGCGGGTCGGTGTCGGCCATGAGATGGCCGCGCACCCGGAACGCGTGGATGAGCTCGTGGACGCGCGAGGTCTTGTCGAGGTCGTCGTCGTGCGCCGTCGCGATGTCGGCGGCCCAGCGGATCGGCTCGTAGGGGATGTGGAGCGCCGCGAACACGCCGTCGTAGAACTCGTGCTCGCCGAGCAGGAGCTGGTGGACCAGGCGCAGGAACTCGCCGGACTGCGCACCCTGGATGATCCGGTGGTCGTACGTCGAGGTCAGCGTCGTGATCTTGCTGATGGCGTGCCGGTCGATGGTCTCCTGCGCGGCGCCCTGCCACTCGGCGGGGTAGTCCATCGCGCCGACGCCGATGATCGCGCCCTGGCCCTGCATGAGGCGCGGGACGGAGTGGACCGTGCCGATGCCGCCGGGGTTGGTGAGGCTGACGGTGGTGCCGGTGAAGTCGTCGACCACGAGCTTGCCGCCGCGCGCCTTGCGCACGAGCTCCTCGTAGGTGGACCAGAACGTCGCGAAGTCCATCCGGTCGGCGTTCTTGATGTTCGGCACGAGGAGCTGGCGGCCGCCGTCGGGCTTGGCGAGGTCGATGGCGATCCCGAGGTTGACCCGCTCGTTCTGCAGCACCGCGGGCTTGCCGTCGACGTGGGCGAAGCCGGAGTTCATCGACGGCATCGTCTTGAGCGCCTGCACGAGCGCCCAGCCGATCAGGTGGGTGAACGACACCTTGCCGCCGCGACCACGTGCGAGGTGGTTGTTGATGACGACGCGGTTGTCGATGAGCAGCTTCACCGGGACGGCGCGGACGCTGGTGGCGACCGGGACGGAGAGGCTCTCCTCCATGTTGACGACCGTGCGCGCGGACGCCCCGCGCAGGATGGTCGGCTCGACCTTCTCGGCGACCGCCCGCTCCGGCATGACGACCGGCGCGACGGCAGGCACGGGGGTGGGGACGACGGCCGGGGCCTTGACGTCCGGTGCGAGGGGCTGCGGGGCGGCGTGTGTCGCGATCTCGGCGTCGGATGCCAGCTCGGCGGCCTCGGCCTCGGCCTTGTGCGCGGCGCGGACGGCCGCGGAGGCGGCGACGAGGTCGGCCGCGGCGTGCTCGGTCGGGACGTAGTCGGCGAAGAAGTCCCACCACGCCGGGTCGACGCTGCCCGGGTCGGTGAGGTACTGCTGGTAGATCTCGTCGACGAGCCACTCGTTGGGCCCGAAAGCGGCAAGGCCGCTGCTGCGCTCCGACTGATCCGACGTCGACATCGACGACCCTTCACTGCACGCAGGGATGGCCCGACGGCGGCCGGGCGCGACCTCGCCAGCCTACGCCGTCAGCCGTCCGCGGCTGTCGCGGGTGCCGAGGGACGAGGCGCCCCTGAGACTCCGCCGGCGCGACCGTCGGGTCGGTCCCATCGTGGTGCAGTGGACTCGGACCGCGTGTTCGCCGACGTGCCCGCGGCGCGGAGGTCACGCGGATTCCTCCCTCGGGTCAGCGGGGGTGTGCGATCCTCGCGTGACAGCGAGAGCTGCTCGCCCGGCCGATGGGAGCACCACCATGTGGGCACAGCTGATCTCGACCCGTATCAAGCCGGGCCATGAGGGAGAGCTCCCGCGCCTGTTCGAGTCGCTGCACGCGGCGGAGCAGCCCGACTCCGGTCTGCTGCACACCTTCGGCGTCCAGGATCAGAAGGACCCGACACGCGCCTTCGTCTTCGTCGTGTTCGAGAGCGAGGAGAAGGCCCGAGCGCGGGAGAACGACCCGCGCCGCGCCGAGGGACTCGTCGCGGCACGCGCGGTGATGGCCGAGATCTTCGACGGACCGCCCGAGTTCGTCGACCTCACCGTCGTCCACGTCGGCTGAGGCATCGACCGTCCCGTCACGCGACGCGCCGGCGGGGTCAGGTGACGTCGCGGCGCTGCGTCGTGAGCGCGGCGAGCACGGCGAACACGGCCGTCCACCCGACCAGCACGAGGGAGCCCGCCCACACCGAGAGGTACTCCGCGCCGTTGAACCCGGTGGTCTGCAGGATGCCGTTGAGCGCGCCGCCCGGCAGCCACTTGCCCACCTTGGGCAGCAGCGCGACGAGCAGCGCCTCGACCAGCACGACCCAGACCACCACGCCCATCACGGCCGCGATCTGGTTGCGCACCAGCGTGCCGACGGCCACACCGAGGATCGCGAACAGCGCGCAACCGAGGACGGCTCCGCCGGCGATCTGCCACATTGCGGTCACGGGGATGTCGGCGTGGGTCTTGAACGGCAGCAGCGCCAGGGCGAGGGCATAGCCGAACGCCACTCCGACCGCGCCGTAGATCGCGCCGATCACGGCGTACGCCGCCATCTTCGCGACCATCACGCGGTTGCGTCGCGGCTCCGCGAGCAGCGTCGACGTCAGCGTCTGGTGGCGCAGCTCCTGGGTCATGCCCAGCGTGCCGATCACGATCGCGAACAGGTAGGCGCCACCGGCCTGAGCGAAGAGGTTGCGCATGCCTGCCGCGGTCGACAGGTGCGGCGTCGTGACGCCCGGCTGCTCGGGGGCGAAGATCGAGGCGACGACGCCGATGCCGATGTAGAGGACGACGCCGATCAGCATCCCGAGCCACATCTTGGTGCTGGTGACCTTGAGCAGCTCGGCGGAGACCAGCCGGCTGCGCGGGCTCGCGGCCGCGGTGGTCGGTGCGGTCAGGGTGCTCATGAGGTGGCTCCTCCGGTGAGGGACAGGAAGACCTGCTCGAGGTCGGAGGCGGCCGGTCGCAGCTCGTGCAGCTCGACCTGCGCGCCGAAGGCGATGCGGCCGATCGTCGCTGCGTCGGCGCCGTCGACGAGCAGCTCGGCGCCGTCCTCTCCCGCGATGACCGCGGACCCGGGCAGCTGGGCGGCCAGGGCGTCGACGAGCGGCTGGGGGGTCGGCGTACGGACCACGACGTGGCCGTGACCGGCGGTGAGGTCCGCGAGGGGGCAGGCGCGTACGAGCGACCCGCGGGAGATGATCACGACGTCGTCGACCGTCTGCTCCACCTCGGAGAGCACGTGGCTCGAGACGAGGACCGTGCGGCCCTGTCCGGCGAGGTAGCGCAGGAACGCGCGCAGCCACGCGATGCCCTCGGGGTCGAGGCCGTTGGCCGGCTCGTCGAGGACGAGCACGCCGGGGTCGCCGAGGAGCGCCGCGGCGAGCTGCAGCCGCTGACGCATGCCCAGGCTGAAACCGCCGACGGTCCGGGTCGCGGAGTCCCCGAGACCGACGAGGTCGAGGACCTCGGGCACCCGGTGCTCGTCGAGCCCGCCTGCGCGCGCGAGCACGCGCAGGTGGTTCGTCGCGGTGCGTCCGGGGTGGAAGCCGGTGGCCTCGAGCGCCGATCCCACGACGCGCATGGGGTGCGCGAGGTCGTGGTAGGTGGAGCCGCCGATCGTCGCGGTGCCCGAGGTGGGGGCCACGAGCCCGAGCAGGCAGCGCAGGGTGGTCGTCTTGCCGGCACCGTTGGGGCCGAGGAAGCCGGTCACGCGGCCGGGCTCCACGGAGAACGACAGGTCGTCGACCGCCAGGACGGCGCCGAAGTGCTTGCTGAGCCCGGTGACCTCGACGGTCGACCCGCGCGGTGGTGTCGTCATGGCTCCACCCTGTCCTGCGGGGCGTCGCGGCACCAGCGGGTAGGTCCGGTGTCGTCCCTGAACGGACCCTGACCCGACCCTGAGCAACGGACGGATCGGACGTCGGGCGGCGTCGGCCGGCCCCGACGTGGGAACCTCGCCGTCGGCGACGTCAGCGACGCTCGCGACCCACCGCACGACACCGAGGAGCGATGCCATGCCCGAGTCACCCTTCGGCGACGAGACGGGCATCGCGCGGATGGTCGGCGACTGGGCCGCGGAGCGCGTGGTGCGCCCGACCGACCCGAAGTCCTCCGCGCGCACTCCTGAGGAGCTGCACCGCGACGCCGGCGTCACGATCACGCGCGACGGCATCGGTGCCGAGGCCGCGCTGCGGGTCTTCGACACCGTGCTCGTCCCCGCGACCCGGGCGCAGGACGACCCGATGAACCTCGCCTACATCCCGTCCGCGCCCACGCGGGCCGCCGTGGCCTTCGACCTCGCGACGAGCGCGGCCAACGTCTTCGGAGGGATCTGGGAGGCAGGAGCCGGTGCGATCTTCGCCGAGAACGAGGCTCTCGCCTGGATCCGCGACCTGCTCGGCTGGCCGGTCACCGCGGGCGGCACCTTCGTCTCCGGTGGTACGTCGGGGAACCTCTCAGCGCTGCACGCCGCCCGCGCGACGGCCCGGACCCGTCGCGGCGGACGACCGGAGGCCGGCTGGGCGATCGCGTGCGCGGCGTCCGCGCACTCGTCGATCCGCTCCGCGGCCTCGGTGCTCGACGTCGAGGTCATCCCCGTCGGGCAGGACGAGCGAGGTCGGCTGGCCGGTGAGGCGCTGCGCCCCGTGCTCGAGGCGCACCCCGAGGTCTGCGCCGTCGTCGCCAGCGCGGGCACGACGAACACCGGCACGGTCGACGACCTCGCCTCGATCTCCGAGGTGTGCCGGGACCTCGGGGTGTGGATGCACGTCGACGGTGCCTACGGCGGTGCCGCGCTCGCCGCGCCCTCCGCCCGCCCGCTCTTCCGGGGGATCGAGGACGCCGACAGCTTCATCGTCGACCCGCACAAGTGGTTGTTCGCGCCCTACGACTGCTGCGCGCTGCTCTACCGCGACCCCGACCTCGCCCGCGCCGCGCACGCGCAGAAGGCGGCGTACCTCGACGGCATCGACCGCGAGGCCACCAACCCCAGCGACCTCGCCATCCACCTGTCGCGTCGCGCCCGCGGCCTCCCGCTGTGGTTCAGCCTGGCCACCCACGGCACCGCGACCTACTCCGCCGCGGTCGAGCGTTCGCTGACGACCGCGCGCGAGGTCGCGGCCTACGTCCGCGGCAGCGAGCACCTGCGGCTGCTCGTCGAGCCGATGCTCGGCGTGGTGGTCTTCGACCGCCCGGGGTGGACCCAGGACCAGCTCACGGCCTGGTCGAAGCACATGGCCGTGAGCGGGCGGGTGCTCTGCATCCCCACCCGGTTCCAGGGCGAGATGGCGCTGCGGATGGCCTTCGTGAACCCGCTCACGGAGACCGAGCGGGTCGTCGAGGTCCTCGAGACCCTGCGCTGACCGGTCCCGGTCCCGGCCGCGGCTAGCCTCGAGCCGGACGCCGCGCACCAGGGCCGCGGCGTAGGACGCGGGAGGACCCGATGGCCGGCAAGGATCTGTTCACCGACGAGGAGTGGGCGCTCGTCGCCCCGTTGCCCGGTCTGGTGATCATGGCGGCGAGCATCTCCGACGGGAAGGCGCTGCCGTCCGTGCGCGAGGTCTCGGCCGGTGGCGAGGTGCTGGTGGACGCCGCGAAGGCGCACCCGGACAACGCGCTGGTGACCGAGCTGGTGAACGGCATGAAGGACGCGAAGCCGGACCTCGGCGAGGAGAAGCCCACGAGCAGCCAGGCCGTCGTCGCGGTGCTCGCCACCCAGATCGAGACGGGCTGGACGACGCTGTCCTCGAAGGCGTCGTCGGAGGACCTCGCCGTGGTGCGCGACCTGCTGCTCGCGGCCGCGCGCGCCGTGGTCGAGCGCCTCGGCACCGGCTTCCTGGGGTCCGGGGACGAGAAGGTCTCACCGAGCGAGCGGGCCTTCCTCGACCGACTCACCGGGATCCTCGCCGGCTGAGGCCTCCCGAGGTCCGGCGACGTGCTCACCACCTCGAGCGACGCCCCCGGTGGTGCCAAACCCTGCGACCCGTGGTGTACTTGATTGAGAGATCAACAATCTATCCTTCAACTACTCCACGGGAGCCCCCCATGACCCTGTTCCGCCTCGACTCCAGCATCCGCACCCAGGGCTCGGTCAGCCGCGCCGTCGCCGACACCGCCGAGGCGGCCTGGCTCGCCGAGCATCCGGCCGGCGAGATCATCCGCCGCGACCTCGGCACCGACCCGCTGCCCTCCGACGCCTGGGCCGCGGCCGTGACGGCGTCCTGGGGCCCGGCCGAGGCCCGCAGCGAGCAGCAGCGCGAGGCCGTCGCCCTGGCCGCGCGCCTCGGTGACGAGCTCCTCGCCGCCGACTCCGTCATCGTCGCCGTCCCCCTCTACAACTGGGGCATCAGCCAGCACGTGAAGGCCTGGATCGACCTGGTCATCACCGACCCCCGGTTCGGCTCGGGGTCCCAGACCCCGCTCGCCGGCCGCTCCGGACTCCTGGTCATCGCCCGCGGCGGCGCCTACGGCGAAGGCACCCCCAAGTTCGGCTGGGACCACTCCACCGCCTACCTGACCCGCATCCTCGGCGAGGTATGGGGACTGGACCTGCGCATCGTGGAGGCCGAGCTCACCCTCGCCGACGTCGTCCCGGCCATGGCCGACCTCCAGCCTCTCGCCGCCCAGTTCCTCGCGACCGCCCACGACGCCGCAGCCACGCACGGCCGCGACCTCGGTGAGCAGGCGGCGGCACTCGCCACCGTCTGACCCGGCCACCCCGAGAAGCGGGCGCTCCCACACCGGGAGACCCGCGTCTCGGCATTCCGATCACGGTCTCTCCGCGAACCGAGCGGGCGAAGCGCTCAGGCAGGGGCGAGGCCGACCGATGGGGGAGGGACATATCGACCTCCCACGCCCAGTCAGGAGATGCCCGTGAGCATCGCACCAGTCGCAACGAACCCCACCGCGAGCACCTCGCAGGTCCACGGCCACCATGAGCACGGTGGTCACCCGGTCGCGATGGACGCCGCGGCACAGGTCCTCGGCATGACGCACAAGGAGCTGCGCGCCGCGCTCAGCGGCGGTCTGACGATCGCGTCGCTCGCGACGGGCAAGGCGATCAGCGCGGACACCATAAAGGCCGCCATCACCGACGCCCTCACCAAGGCGAACCCGAACCTGACCGCCGACCGCGCGGCCCAGCTCGCAGCGCGCTTCCTCGACGGCCCGAGGAACTCCGGCGGAGCACCGCGGTCCGGCGACGTCGACCACGACGGCGACAGCCGCTGATCGTCGCGCGCGTCCGGCGGTGCGGTGCCGCTGCTCAGCCGCCGGGCGACGCGCGGTACGCCGCTGCCACCCGCTTGGGTGCGCGGGTGAGCCAGGACTCGGTGATGAGCTCCTCGAGCTCGTCGAGCTCCACGTCGTCGAGGAGCACCAGCACCGCGGCGTAGCGATCGAAGTGCGGGATCGTGAAGACGGCGTGCGAGGACTGGGCGAGCACCTCCTCCTTGACGTCGAGGTCCGCCACGCGCACGCCGAGGATCTCGCCGTGCGGCGCAGCGTCGCCGAGCACGCGCAGGTCCGACGCCAGCAGCGGCCGTTCCCACGCGAAGTTGTTCCCCTTGACGCGCCAGTTCCTCCAGCCGCCGCTGAACACGCCCTCGTCGGTCTCGGGCAGCGCGAGCGCGATGCGCGCGACGTCGTCCCAGGTGGCCATGGCACGACGGTAGCGAGGCGTGCGACGAGGTTTAACCCGGTCAGCGGTCGGCGAGGCCGCGCAGCGTGACGGCGACGAGGTCCCCGAGGGTGTCGAGGTGGTAGCCGCCCTCCTGGACCGCGACGGTCGGCAGCCCGAGCGAGGCGAGCCGGCGGCCAGCCGCCTCGTAGCCCTCGTGCGTGACCTGCAGCGGTGACTCAGGATCGGCCGCCGCGGCGTCGACACCGAGGCTGACGACCAGCGCGGTCGCGCCGTGACCGGTCACCGCCTCGGCGATGCGGTCGATCGCGGCGAGCCAGTCGGGGTCCCCGGTCCCCTCGGCCAGCGGCACGTTGAGGTTCGCACCGGTGCCGTGGCCGCGCCCGGTCTCGTCGGCGTACCCGGCATAGTGCGGGAACCAGCCGGCCGCGGGGTCGACGTGCAGCGAGACGTAGAGCACGTCGGCTCGGTCGTAGAAGACCGCCTGCGTGCCGTTGCCATGGTGCGCGTCGACGTCGACGACCGCCACCCGCTCGTGGCCGGCGTCGCGCAGCGCCTGGGCGGCGACCGCGGCGTTGTTGAGGTAGCAGGATCCGCCGTACGCCGCCTTCGTGACGTGGTGACCGGGCGGACGCGCGAGCGCGTAGGCCAGCGGCTCGCCGCCCACGACGAGGTCGACGGCGCCGAGCGTCACATCGACCGCGGCGCGCGCCGCCTCCCACGTGCCCGGCCCGACGAGGGTCATCGTGTCGTAGCAGTAGCGACCGGCCGCGGCATGGACCGCTGCGGGCTCGCGCTCGGGCAGGCCGTCGAGCATCCCGGCGGTGGGCATGAGGTAGGGCACCACGCGGTCCTGTCCGGGATCCTGCGGGAAGCCCGCATCGACCCAGCGGGCGTGGACGGTGCGCAGGTGCTCGACGAGGCGCGGGTCGTGCACGCGAAGCAGGACGTCGTCGTCGTGCGCGGTGGCGTCGACGACCCGGTGCTCCGCACGTCGCAGCGCCTCCTCGATGCGGACTGCTCGCTCGGAGAGCTCCGTCCCCGGGGTGCGAACGCCCACCCAGATCTCGGCGCCGGGCACGTGCAGGAGGCAGGCGTCGCTGCGGACGACGACGGCGGGGGAGCGACTCACCCGCGCAGCATCGCAAATGCGCTGCCGTTCGTGTGGGAACGCAGGTGGTCCTCGCGCGTCCCGCGGCTGCGGAGGCACCTGCTGAGGCAGGATGCGGGCATGTCCTCGCTCGCTGACCTGGGGATCAGGATCGGCACCGTCCCGACAGGTCCCACCAACTCCGTGGTCGACGTCCCCGGCGTGGGTCTCGGCCACTCGACGGTCGTCTACGACGACGCCCCGCCTCCGTTCGGCCGTGGGGTGGCGCGCACCGGCGTGACCGTCGTCGACCTCGGGGGTGACACCTGGGAGCGCCCGGTCGTGGCCGGCGTCTCGGTGCTCAACGGTGCGGGTGAGCTCACCGCGCGCAGCCACGTCGACGAGTGGGGCCTGCTCGAGACGCCTGTGTTCCTCACGTCCACGATGCAGGTCGGTCGGGTCTACGACGCCGCGTGCCGCCTGCTCATGGCCGAGCAGCCGCGCATCGGCGTCGACGACGTCGTCATCCCGATGGTCGGCGAGTGCGACGACTCGTGGCTCAGCGATCCGCGCCACATGCACGTGACCGACGAGCACGTCGCCGCCGCGCTGCACGCCGCGCGGGCGTCCGCCGGCACGGGCGTGGCACCAGAGACCGGGGCCGTCGGCGCCGGCACGGGGATGTCGTGCTTCAACTGGAAGAGCGGGATCGGGACGTCGTCGCGCGTGCTGCCCGACGGCCACGTCGTCGGCGTCGTCCTGCTGACGAACTTCGGGCAGTGGGACCGCCTGACCGTCGACGGCGTCGCAGTGGGGCGCGCGCTCGGTGCCCCGGCCCATCTCACGCCCCCGCCCGCGGGCTCGTGCCTCGGCGTGGTCGTGACCGACGCCCCGCTCGACCACAGCGCGTGCGAGCGGCTCGCGACCCGCGTCGGCCTCGGGCTCGCGCGCACGGGTACGACGGCGCACCACTCCTCCGGCGAGCTGTTCGTCGCCGCGGCGCTCGGGCTGCGCGCCCCACGCGAGGGCGCACCCACCGTGACCCCGATCTCGGGCCGCGCGCTCGATCCGTTCTTCGAGGCCGTCGTCGACGCCAGCGAGGAGGCGGTCCTCGTGTCGCTCCTCACAGCGCACGACGTCACCGGCGTCGAGGGGCGCACCATCCCGGCGCTGCCGGTCGACCAGCTACGCCGGATCCTCGCGGAAGGACGCCACGCATGACCGAGACGCCGGAGCGCCCCGAGCCGACCTCCTTCGCGCCGATCGTGTCGATCGGACCGCCCCAACCGGGGTTCACCCCTCTGGAGCCGGGCCCGAGCGAGCCCGAGCCGACCGTGCCCGAGCCGACCGTGCCCGAGCCGACCGTGCCCGAGCCGACCGTGCCCGAGCCGACCGTCACCGCGCTGATCCTGCCGGAACCGGCTGAGGCCCAGCAGCCCGAGCCTGCGTCGCCCGAGCTCGCGTCGCCGGCAACCGCATCGCCGGAACCAGCATCGTCGGACATGCCCCTCGCGGTCGAGGACGCAGTCCCGCTGGTCCGGACGGGGACGAAGGCTGACGCCTGGATCCCCATGAGCGACGGCGTGTTCCTCGCCGTGACCCTCTACCTCCCCGACCCGAGCGCGGGGCCGCAGCCGTGCGTGCTCGAGGCGCTGCCCTACCGCAAGGACGACATGACGTCGTCGTACCGGCCCGAGTACGTCCGGCTCCGTGACGAGCACTCCTACGTCGTGGCGCGACTGGACGTCCGCGGCACCGGCAGCAGCGGTGGCCGTGCGACCGACGAGTACCCCGAGGTCGAGCAGCGCGACCTCGCCGAGGTCATCGCGTGGCTCGCCGGGCAGCCGTGGTGCGACGGCAGCGTCGGCATGTACGGGACGTCGTACAGCGGCTTCAACTCGTTGCAGATGGCGTGCGAGCGGCCTGCGCACCTCAAGGCCGTCATCGCGATCTACGCGACCGACGACCGGCACACCGACGACGTCCACTACATGGGTGGGCTGCGTCGCTGGATCGATCTCGTCGACTACTGCCACTACATGACGCCGATGAACGCGTTGCCCCCGGTGCCGGCCGTCTTCGGGCCGCGCTGGCGCGACGAGTGGAAGGCGCGCATCGCCGAGCACGAGCCGTGGCTGTTCACCTGGCTGAGCCACCCGCGCGACGGCGCGTACTGGCGGCACGGGTCCGTGCGCCCGGCGTACGACCGGATCGGGATCCCGACGATGATCGTCGCCGGGTGGGCCGACGGCTACCGCAACAACACCTTCCGCACGATGCAGAAGCTGGGCGAGAACGGCGTGCCACGACGGCTGCTGGCGGGCCCGTGGTCGCACGCGGCCACCTCGTCGTCGCTTCCCGGTCCGCGCATCGACCTCGTGCCGGAGATGGTGCGCTGGTGGGACCGCTGGCTGAGGGGGATCGAGAACGGCGTCGACACCGAGCCCGAGGCGGTCTGGTACTCGCGCGCCTCGCACAAGCCCGAGCCTGACCTCGACATCGTTCCCGGAACCTGGCGGGCCGACAGCTGGCCCACCGAGCGCTCGTCGTGGATGGAGCTGCCGCTCGAGGCGAAGCTGCCCTACGTCGTGAAGCCCGACGTCGGCACCGCCGCGTGGATCTCGTGCGCGGGTCACCTGCCCTACGGACAGCCGCTCGACCAGCGCCACGACGATGCCGACTCGCTGACCTGGGACGTAGATCCCGAGGGTCTCGAGATCGCCGGCAGCCCGCGGGTACAGCTGTCGGTCTCGTCGTCGGCACCGGTCGCGACGCTCGCGGTCAAGCTCAACGACGTCGCCACCGACGGCACCTCGACGCTGGTGACCCGCGGCGTCCTCAACCTCACCCGACGCGAGGGCATGGACACGGCGATCCCGCTCGAGCCCGGTGTCGCCTACGACGTCGAGGTGGAGCTCGAGGCGACCGCGTGGCAGTGGCGTCCCGGCCACCTGATGCGTGTGTCGCTCGCAGGTGCCGACTGGCCGAACACGTCGGCGCCGCCCGAGCCCGTGACGCTCTCCGTCCGCGGCGGGCGCGTCCTGCTGCCGGCGTACTCACCCGCGGGATCGCCTGCGCCGCCCGAGCTCGCGCCCGGCGACGAGTCGTCGTCCGAGAGCGACCAGGGTGTGGTGTGGCGCATCGAGCGAGACGTCCTCGGGCGCACGACCTCGTGCGTCATCGACCACGGCTCGGCCTACGATGCCCCGTACGGCTCGGTCGTCGAGCACTACTCCGGGCGAGTCTCCGTCTCGACCCGCACCTTCGCGCAGGTCGCCGCCGCCGACGTCTCGTTCACGTTGCGCTTCACCGACGACGGCACGGGCAACGCGACGTCGGTCGTGGCCCGCTCCATCCTCGAGGTCCATGCCGGACCGAGGACCTACGACGTCACGATCAGCCTGGTCTGCACCGAGGCAGGCGTCACGATCGGCGAACGCCAGTGGTCCGCCCAGTTCCCGAGAGACCTCGCCTGAGGACTCGAGTACCTGGCGCAACTGTCGTTCCAGCACCCTCGGAAGCGACAGTCACGCCAGGGACTCGCGCGGCCCGGGGGGTGCGACGACGGGGGCGAGGATCACTATGCCGATGGCGAGCGCGGGGAGGATCCACAGGGCGGTGCCGATGCCGACCTGCTGGGCGAGCAGGCCGATGAGCGGCGGGCCGATGAGGAACCCGCCGTAGCCGATGGTGGAGACGGCGGCGATCGCGTCGGCGGCGCGTCCCGGCTGCTCGCCGCCGGCGCTCATCGCCGCGGGGAACACGAGCGCGGTGCCGACGCCCCACAGGGCGATGCCGATGAGGATGCCCGGCATGGCGGGCAGCGCGAGCGCGGCCGTGATCCCGAGCGCGGCGAGCACACCGGCGATGCGCACTGCGCGGCCTCGGCCGAGGCGGGCGATCATCGGCGTGCCACCGAAGCGGCTCAGCGCCATGGCCATCGCGAAGACCGTGTAGCCGAACGCTGCTGCGCTCTGGGTCTGGGCGCGGTCGTCGGTGAGGTAGAGCGTGACCCAGTCGGCGGCGGAGCCCTCGAGCAGCGTGCCGCACAGCGTGATCACGCCGATGAGCACGATCCGCCGGGTGAGCAGCCGGGCCTTGCGCACGCCGCCCGTCGCGGGGTCGGCGCCGTCCGCGTCGACGACGACCTCGTCCGGCTCACGGTCGTCGAGGTACTCGCGGAGCACGATCACGATCGTGAGGCTCACTGCCACCGCCGCGGCCACGGCGAAGTGCACGCCGAGCGCCACACCCGCCCCGGCCGCGAGGGCGCCGCATGCCGCGCCGACGATCGCGCCGACGCTCCAGCACGCGTGGTAGCGCGGCATGTAGTCGCGTCCCGCCCTGCGGTCGACGTAGGAGCCCTGGATGTTCATGGCGACGTCCCACGAGCCGTAGCACGTGCCCATGGCGAACAGGGCGATCCCCGTCGTGACCACGGTGGGAGCCAGGGCCGCCGCGACGAGCCCGAGACCGGAGACCACCGACGTGACGATCACGACCGGACCGCTGCTGAAGCGATGGGCCAGACGCCCGACGAACGGCATCGCGACGAGCGAGCCGAGACCGAGGGTGAGCAGCGTGAGCCCGATCGTGCGCGGGTCCGCCTCGAGGCGGTCGCGCGTGGCCGGCAGCCGCGAGATCCACGCCGCGATGACGGTCCCGTTGAGCGCGAAGACCGCGGCCGTCGCGAGCGCAGCACGACGCGGGCCGTGCGGCAGGACGGTGTCGTCGTACGCCGGGAGCTCGCGGGTCACAACGACGATCCTGCCATCACCGCGGGATGACTCAGTCGGCGATGTGCGGCGCGATCCCCAGGTAGCCGCGTCCGATCATCTGGACCCACTGGTGCACCGCGTCCTCGTTGGGCGCGAAAGGCCCGGGGGAGAAGTGCGGCGAGTTCAGCCCGCGCTGCACGAGCCCGCAGGCCTTCCAGTCCTGGGAGTTCGTGAGGTCCCAGAACTCCATCGCGTACGACGGGTCGATGTCGGCGCCCGGGAAGTACCAGCTGCACTCGATCCAGGTGCGGTCCGGCGCCAGCGGAAGCACGCGATGGGTCATGACGTAGTCGGGGTGACCGGAGATCAGCAGGTTCGGGAACAGCTGGACGTAGAGCACGGTGTCCTGCGGGGCGCCCTCGATCGGCCGCCCCTTCGACGTCCCGTCGAGAGACATGGTGACGGCGTCGCCCTTGAAGTTCATCGTGCCGCCGACCCACGCGCCCGGCAGCGAGTGGTTGTCGCCCGAGCTTGGGTTCGACACCTGGCACAGCTCGGGGTGGATGAGCGGGCAGTGGTAGCACTCGTGGTAGTTCTCCGAGACCAGCTTCCAGTTCGCCGCGATCTCATAGGTGTGGCGACCGCCGAGGACGAGATCCTCGGGACGGTAGGGCGCCACCAGGTCGTCGAGCACGCCGAGGTGCTCCTCGAACGGCGCGGCCGTTCCCGTGGCGTTGACGAACAGCCACCCGTGCCACACCACGGACGGGAGCGGCACCAGCCCGTAGTCGTCCTTGTCGAAGTACTCGTTGTCGCGGAATCCAGGGGCGCCCTGCAGCGATCCGTCGAGGCGGTAGGTCCACGCGTGGTAGACGCACAGCACCGACTTGTTCGTCGAGCACTCGTCGTCCTCGAGCAGCACGTGCGCCCGGTGGCGGCACGTGTTCGCGAACGCGCGCACCTCGTCGCCCGCGAAGGTGAGCAGCACCGGGATGTCGCCGACGAGCAGCGCGCGCTGCGTCGCGTCGTCGGCGCGGAGCTCCTCGATGCGACCCGCGCAGGCCCACGACCCCGCGACGAGGTTGCGTCTCTCCCAGGCCAGGACGTCGGGCGAGGTGTAGGACTCGATCGGCAGCATGGTCGACTGCCCGAACGGCAGCAGCGCCCGGGACAACCCGTCCGGGTTCACCGGGGCGAGGGGCGACAGGGACGACACGTCGTTCACGGTGCTCATCAGGTGCTCCTGCTGACTCGCGCGACAGTACAGTCGCGATCGTGGCGAGACGAAAGGTCGAGGTGCGTCGCGAGGAGATCCTCGCAGCGACCGAGGCCGAGGTGACCAGACGCGGCTTCGCGCACACGCGCGTCGGCGACGTCGCCGAGACCCTCGGCGTGAGCACGGCGCTGATCTTCTACCACTTCGGCACGAAGGAGAAGCTCTTCGCCGAGGCCCTCGAGCACGCCGTGAAGCGCGACCTCGACCGCCTCGACGACGCCGTGGCCAAGGCCGCCGACCCCGTCGACGGCGTACGCCGGATGCTGGCGCTGTGGTCGCCGCAGGGCAACGCGAACGGCTGGACCGTGTGGGTGGACGCCTGGGCGGAGTCGCTGCGCGAGCCCGAGATGCGTGCGATGAGCCGTCGGCTCGACGTCACCTGGAAGGAGGCCCTCGCCGACCAGATCAGGCGCGGCAACGAGCGCGGCCTGTTCCGTTGCGTCGATCCCGAGGGTGCGGCGTGGAGACTGTCGGCCCTGCTCGACGGTCTGGCCGTGCAGGTGATGGTCCACCGCAACCTCACCAAGAAGCAGCTCGCCCTCTGGGTCCGCGGCGCAGCCGCCGTCGAGCTCGGAGTCGACGCAGCCCTGCTGGCCTAGTGGGTGCGGGGTGGACAGGCGGCGGCACCGTGCATCGTCCCTCCGGGCGGTCAGGTTTGATCCCTGCGGGCCGACGCACGGCGCCGCCGCCCCGTCGCGTGGCGCTACCAGCGTCGGGGTCATCAGACCATCCAGTTGGGGGCGTAGGTGGGGTCGGTGAGGCCGGGGCGGTCGAGGGTGAAGGCGCTGATGTCGTGCGTGGTGGTGCCCTCGATGGCGACGTCGGTGAGGAGGCGCCCGAAGGTCGCGGCGAACTTGTAGCCGTGGGCGGCGCCGAGGCCGACGGAGACCTGCGGGTGGCCGGGGACGCGGGAGACGACGAAGTCGCGGTCGGGGGTGAGGCTGTAGAGGCAGCGCTTGGAGCGGACGGCGGGGCCGGAGGCGGGGAAGGTGGCGGCCATGAAGCCGGCGAGGCGGTGGAGCATGTCGGGGTCCTCGACGCCGGAGCGGTGGTCGCCGGTGACGACGGGGCCGCCGCAGTCCTGCGCGGCCTTGACCGTGTCCTCGCCGTAGCAGGGGAAGCCGTAGTACGACGGCTCGTCCATCCAGATCCAGACGGGGAAGCGCCCGGGGCGGAAGGCAACGGGGTCGGCCGGGGCGAAGTACGTGACCTGCTCCTCGGTGACGGTGAGGGGGAGGTCCCAGCCGAGCGGGGCGAGCAGCGCCGAGGTCCACGCGTCGGCGCTGATCACGACGCGCGCCGCCGAGACCACGCCCTCGTCGGTCACGACGTCCACCGCATCACCGCGAGGGACGATCGCTCGGACGGCGGTGCGGTCGCGCAGGACAGCGCCGTGGGCGACCGCCTGCCGCTGCATGGCGGCGACGCCGCGCGCCGCGGGCACGATCGCCGTGCGCTCCTGGAACAGCACGCGGGTGCCCTGGGGCAGGGCGAGCTGCGGCCAGCGGGCCTGCGCCTCGTCGACGTCGAGGACCTCGTGCGCGACACCGCGGGCGTTCATCGACGACGTGTAGTCCTCGATGCCGATGGCCGCGCCCCGGGGGAACAGGTCGACCCCGCCTGTCACGGTGACGAAGGACTCGCCGGTCGCGGCCTCGAGGTCGGCCCAGTCGTCGTAGGCCGCGAAGGTGAGGTCGACGTACTCGGGGGTGTGGTAGCTGTGGCGCAGGATGCGGCTGGAGTCGTGCGAGGCGCCGCGGTCGTGGCCGAGCTCGAACTGTTCGAGCCCGATCACCGACAGGCCGCGGCACGCGGCGTGCCACGCGGTGGAGGAGCCGAGCGCGCCGAGGCCGACCACGGCCAGGTCGTAGGTGTCGCTCACGCGGTGCTCCCCGGGGTGTGGCGCTCGAAGCGGGGCAGGAGCCAGCGCCGGATGTCCAGCGAGGCGTCCTCCATCGGCGCGTACCAGCCCTCCTGGTAGGCGCGCGAGGACATGCCGCGCTGCACCGACTCGCAGATGCGCCAGTCCTGCTCGTTGGTGATGTGCCAGAGCTCCTCGGCGTCGCTCGGGTCGAACGTCGCCTTCGCGACCTCGTCGGCGGCGAAGAGCAGGTCGCAGGTGACCTCGGTGCGGTCGACGGCGAGGGGCCGCAGGACGAACGCAGCCGCGTGCTCGGCCGAGAGCGAGAGCAGCAGGTTGGGGTAGACGAGCTCGCCCTTGTGCTTCACGCGCTCGTTCTCGTCGAGGTCCGGGAACGGCGCGCGGTCCGACGTCCCGGACATGGTGAAGGTCCAGGCGCCGTCACGGTGGGGCACGCCGTCGTCCCACGTGAGGTCGGTGCCGCCGCCGGCGAAGGCCGGGACCAGGCGGGAGAGCTCGGGGTGCACGGGGCCGCAGTGGTAGCACTCGTTGTAGTTCTCCGCAACGACCTTCCAGTTCGCGGCGACGTCGTAGACGAGGCGTCTGCCGAGCACGAGGGTCTCGAGCGGGTAGCGCACGACCTTCTCGGGCACGGGTGCGAGCGCCTCGAGCAGAGGCCGAGCCTCGGACGGTGTCGCGTGCAGCCACAACCAGCCGCCCCAGGTGTCGGCGGCCACCGGGTGCAACGAGAAGTCCCGCTTGTCGAGGTCGACGTCGTCGGTGTGCGGCGCGTGGAGCAGCGTGCCGTCGAGGGCGTAGGTCCACGAGTGGTACGGGCAGCGCAGCGACCGGATCGCGCACGGGCCGGGCGCCGTTGCGGACGGGTCGACCGGGACGACCTGCGACCCGCGGTGGCGGCAGACGTTGTAGTGGGCGTGCAGACGACCGGCGCAGTCGGTCGTGACCAGCACCGACTCGCCGTGCAGCTCGACGACAGCCAGCCGTTGCGGCAGCAGGGTCGCGGTGCCGGGTGAGGTGAGGCCCAGGTCGTCGAGCCGTGCGACGCAGGTCCACTCGCGCAGCAGCACGCGGTCGCGCTCGAGGCGGTGGGTCGCCTCGTCGACGTAGTGCTCGCGGGGGAGCGCCGACTGGAGTCCGGACACGGTTCAGGAACCGCTCGTGGAACCGAACGAGGGCACGCGGGACCTCCACTGGGCTCGCTTGCGGTCGGCGAGCACCTGGTGGACGACGTTGCGCCCGGGTACGCCCGTGACCCCGCCACCGCCGTGCGTCGCCGACCCTGCCTGGTAGAGGCCGTGGACCGGCGTGCGCAGGTCGGCGTATCCGGCCGCAGGGCGCGCGTGGAACATCTGACCCATCGTGAGCTCGCCGTGGAAGATGTTGCCGCCGACGATGCCGTACTCGTGCTCGATGTCGTAGGGGCTGAGGATCTGGCGGTGCAGCACCGACGACGTGAAACCGGGGGCCACGGCCTCCATCCGGGCGAACAGCCGGTCGGCGTAGAGCTCGAGCTCGTGGTCGTGGCGGTGCTTGTTCCACGTGTGCGGCACCCACTGGGTGAACATGCTCATCACGTGCTTGCCCTCGGGCGCGAGCGTCGGGTCGAACACGCTCGGGATGCAGATGTCGGCGAAGGGCAGGGTGCTCGCCCTGCCCGCCGCGGCCTCCTGGAAGGAGTTCTCGACCTCGTCGAGGCTCTCCGAGAGCACGATCGTGCCGCCGTGCACCTGCGGGTCGAACCCCGGCTTGCTGGTGAACTCCGGGAGGCGGTCGAGGGCGACGTTGATCTTCACCGTGCCGCTGCGCGACTTGTAGCGCTCGATGTCCTCGACGAAGTCGGCCGGCAGGTCGTCACGGTCGAGCAACCGCAGGAACGAGATCTGCGGGTGCGCCGTGGTGATCACGGTGGAGGCCGTGATCTGCGTGCCGTCCTCCAGGACGACGCCGGTGACCGCGCCGCCCTTGGTCGAGATGTGCGCGACCGGCGCCTCGGTGCGGATCTCGGCCCCGAACGACCGCGCGGCCGACGCGATCGCCTGGGAGACGCCGCCCATGCCGCCGCGCGGGAAGCCCCACGCGCCGATGCGGCCGTCGCCCAGATCGCCGATGTGATGGTGCGCGATGACATACGCCGTGCCCGGGGTGCGGGGTCCGGCCCAGGAGCCGATCACCGCGGAGACCGACAGCACGCCGCGCATCGCGTCGGACTCGAAGGTGTCCTCGATGAGGTCCGCGGCGCTGCTCGTGAGCAGGCGGGTGAGGTCGACCGCCTTGCGCTGGTCGACGTCCTTGAGGCGCCGCAGCAGCAGGGCCTGGCGGGCGAGGTCCGCGGGCTTGCGCGAACCGACCTTCGGCGGGATCTCGCTGATGAGCGGTCCCAGCACCTTGCCCAGGCCGTCCATCCACTCGTCCCAGCGCTCGACGGCGTCGGCGTCCTTCGTCGAGAACTTCGAGATCTGCTCGCGGCGCGCGGCCTTGTCGTCGGGCAGCTGCAGGTAGCGGCCGTCGACGTGCGGGGCGAAGTAGGGGCCCTGCGGATAGACGTGGTAGCCGTGGCGCACGAGGTCGAGGTCGCGCACCAGCGTCGGAGGCAGCCAGGAGACGACGTACGACAGGCTCGTGAGGGTGAACTCTGGGCCGAAGGGCTGCTCGCTGACCGCTGCGCCGCCGACGATGTGGCGCCGCTCGAGGACGAGGGTGCGCAAGCCTTCGCGGGCGAGGTAGGCGGCCGCGACCAGGCCGTTGTGCCCGCCGCCGACGATGACGACGTCGTAGTTCTGGGGCACGCCCGGACCTCCGCAGGATATTGACTGGTGAGTCAGTAAGTATGCGGCCGGGACGCCCTGATCGGAAGGTCCTCCGCGGCGCGTCCTGCCGCTCGTGCCGGCTCGTCCCCGGCTCCGGTGCGGCTCAACGTCGGAGGTGCTCGCGGATCGCGCGCACGATGGCGTCGACCGGCTGGTCGCACTCGACGACGAGGTGCGCCGTCGCGCGGAAGACGGGGTCACGCGACACGTAGGTGCCGGTGATGAACGCGAGCGGGTCGTCGTCGATGAAGGGCCGTGCGGGGTCCGCGACCACGCGGGCGGCGAGGACGGCCGGGGCGGCCCGCAGGTAGACCACCGTCGCGCTGGACCGCATGAGCTCGCAGTCCGCCGGGCGGTCCGCCACGCTCCCGGCGACGCCCGCGACGAAGGACCCGTCGCGAGCGCAGACCAGGTGCAGCTGCCTCGCCTCGGCGGCGTGCAGGACGTCGCGTCCTCGTTGCGACAGCTCGACCGGACCGAGGCCCTCCTGCTCGCGCAGGAGCACGTCGTTGTCGAGGTAGTCGACGTCGAGCTTCTCGGCCAGCGCCGATCCGATGCACGACTTGCCGGCGCCCATGAGTCCCACGAGGAGGACGCGCACGGCTCGCTCGTCCTGCATCGGCCCGCCCCTCGTCAGGTCCCCGGCGCCGACGTCACGGCGTCGGGGCGGCGAGGTCGGTCAGGTGGCAGGCCGACGAGTGGCCGCCGCCCGGGGGCAGCACCGGCAGCTCCTGGGTGCGGCAACGGTCCTCGATCCCGAGTCGGGCCGCCTCGCCCGAGGCGACGACGGGGCAGCGCGGGTGGAAGCGGCAGCCGGTCGGCACGTTGGTGGGGTCCGGCGGCTCGCCCGTGAGCACCACCTGCTCGAGGCGTCCCATCTCGGGCACGACCGAGAGCAGGGCTCGGGTGTAGGGGTGCCGCGGGTCCGCGAGGAGCTCCTCGGTGGGTCCCTGCTCCACGATGCGGCCGAGGTACATCACCGCCACGCGGTCGGCGATGTTCCAGGCGAGCCCGAGGTCGTGGGTGACGACGAGGAGCGAGAGACCGAGCTCGTCGCGCAGCTTGAGCAGCAGCGCGAGGATCTCACCGCGGACCGAGGCGTCGAGGCTCGACACCGGCTCGTCGGCGACGATGACGTCGGGCTCGAGCACGAGGGCTCCGGCGATCACGACGCGCTGGCGCTGCCCGCCGGACAGCTCGTGGGGATAGCGAAGGAAGAAGCGCTCGGGTGGCCGCAGGCCGGCCAGCGAGAGCGCCTCGGCGACCCGCTGGCGTTCGGCCTCGACGAGGCCGTGCACGCGCAGACCCTCGGCGACCGCCTCGTAGACCGTGTGGCGCGGGTTCAGAGCACCTGTCGGGTCCTGCAGCACCAGCTGCACCCGACGGCGGTAGGCCTTGAGGGCCTTGCGGCCGTAGTCGAGCGGTTCGCCGTCGACGACGACCTCGCCCTGCGTCGGCCTCTCGAGACCGAGCAGTGTCCGCGCGAGGGTCGTCTTGCCGCACCCGCTCTCACCGACGAGCGCGACGATCTCACCGCGGCCCAGCGCGAGGTCCACGCCGTCCACGGCCCAGGCCGTGCCGCCGCCGCCACGCCCGCGGAAGGACACGGCCACACCGCGCGCCTCCAGCGCCGCTGTCGTGCTGTCCCCGGTCATGACGGCACCGCCTCGTCCTGCGCGACGAGGCACGCGGTCCGTCGGGAGCCGACCGCCAGCAGCTCGGGCTCGGTCGCCGAGCAGCGGTCCTCGGCCCGCGGACAGCGTGGGTGGAACGGGCATCCGCTGGGCAGGTCGCCGGGGAACGGCGGGTCGCCAGGAAGCCCGGCGGGGGCGTAGCGGAAGCGCGTGTCGCCGATGCGGGGGAACGCGCCGGCCAGCGCGGCGGCGTACGGATGCTGAGGGTGGTCGAAGACCGCGCCCGCCGGACCCTCCTCCACGACACGACCGGCGTACATCACGGCGATCCGGTCGCACGTGCTCGACAGCACCGAGAGATCGTGGCTGATGAAGACCAGGCCAACGCCGAGGTCCTTCACGAGACCGGTGATGACGTCGAGGACCTGTGCCTGCACCATGACGTCGAGCGCGGTGGTCGGCTCGTCGGCGACGATGAGGCGCGGCCCGCAGGCGAGCGCCATGGCGATCATCACGCGTTGCTTCTGACCGCCGGAGAGCTGGTGCGGGTAGGTGTGGGCGCGTCGTGCCGTGAGCCCGACCATCTCGAGCAGCTCGCCGACACGGGTGTCGGCTGCCGACCTCGACGTCGTCGGGCTGTGCAGCAGGATCGGCTCGGCGATCTGGTCCCCGATGCGCTGCACGGGGTTGAGTGCATGCATCGCGCCCTGGAACACCACGGACGCCTGCGCCCAGCGCAGCGCGCGCACCTTGCCCCACGAGAGTCCGAGGACGTTCTGGCCGTCGAGGCGCACCTCGCCGGTGACTCGTGCGGTCTTGGGCTGCAGGCGCAGCACGGTGCTGGTGAGCGTGGTCTTGCCGCAGCCGGACTCCCCGGCGATGCCGAGCGCCTCGCCGGCGTCGACGCGCAGGCTCACGTTGCGCACCGCGGGCACGTCGGCACCGCGTGTGCGGTACGTGACGGAGACGTCGTCGAACTCGAGGAGGGCCATCAGCTCGCGTCCCCGCGAGGGTCGAGGATCTCCTCGATGGCACGGCCGATCAGGTTGAAGGCCAGCACGACGAGGACGACGCAGACACCGGGCGACCCGAGGTACCACCACGCACCCTGCGAGATCGCGCCCGAGCTGAAGCCCTGCTCGAGGATGGAGCCCCACGACACGTTGTCCGGGTCGCCGAGCCCGAGGAACGACAACGTCGTCTCCGACAGGATCGAGATCGACACGGCGAGCGTGGTGTTGGCCAGCACCAGCGGCATCACGTTGGGCAGCACGTGCTTGGTCATCTGGTGCACGTTGCCCGCCCCAAGCGCCTTGGCGCGCTCGAGGTAGGGCCGACCTTCGACCGACAGCGTCTGCGCGCGGATGAGCCGGGCCGTGCCGGGCCACGACGTGACGCCGATGACGATGATGATGTTGAGCAGTGAGCGGCCGAGCACGGTCGCGAGGACGATCGCGAGCGGCAGGTAGGGGATCACCAGGAACCAGTCGGTGAGCCGGTCGAGGGTGCCGCCGCGGAACCCGCGGTAGTGGCCCGCGGAGATCCCGACCGTCGTGCCGATGAACATCGACAGCACCGTGGCCGCGAGCCCCACCAGCAGCGAGATGCGCGCTCCCCAGCACACGAGGGCCAGCACGCTGACACCCGAGTCGTCGGTGCCGAGGGGGAACTCGAGCGACGGCGGCGAGAAGGGCTGGCCGGTGGCCTGCGTGACGTCGAGCACCGTGCGCGGGAAGAAGAAGGGTGCGGTGAGCGCGACGAGCACGAAGAACACGAGGATGAACAGGCCCAGCATGCCGCTGCGGCTGCGTGCGAAGCGGCGGACGAACACCGACATCGCGGTCCTGCGCCGGGTCCACACGATCGCGCGCGCCGACGACGGGGCCGGACCCTCGATCTGCGGACCCTGCGGCGCCTCGGGCACCGTGGGGGCGCTCACGTGCGCACCCGCGGGTCGAAGTAGCCGTAGAGCAGGTCGGCGACCAGGTTCGCGAAGATGACCGCCGCCGAGAACAGCAGGAACAGCGCCTGAAGCAGGGGGACGTCGGGACCGCTGAGCGCGTCGACCGTGAGCGACCCGAGGCCGTTGATGGAGAAGACGTACTCGATGGTGATCGCGCCGCCCACGACGAAGCCGAGGTTGAGGAACACCAGCGTCATCGTGGGCAGCATGGCGTTGGGGACGGCGTGCCGCTTGCGGACCATGCGGTCCATCAGGCCCTTCGCCCGCGCCGTCTGCAGGTAGTCCTGCCCGGTCTCCTCGATGATCGAGGCGCGCATGATGAGGGAGTACTCCGCGAGGTAGATGACCGCCAGCGTTGTCACGGGCAGCACGAGGTGCCACGCGACGTCGAGCCACCCGGCGGGCGTGCTGGTGTCGACGCCTGGAGTCGACAGCCCGCCGATGGGGAAGATGCCCGGGAACGGTCCGATACCCACGGCGAAGACGATCAGCATGATCATGCCGAACCAGAACTCGGGCATGGAGTAGAGCACGAGCGTCGTGCTGGTCGACACCTTGTCGAAGCGGGCGCCGCGGTTCCAGCCGCTGCGGATGCCGAGCCACACGCCGACGACCGTCGCCACGAGGGTGGCGGTGCCGACGAGCAGGAGGGTCGGGCCGACGCGCGGGCCGATGACCTCCCACACCGGGGCGTGGTACTTCACCGAGTCGACGCCTTGCGAGAACGGGTTCCTCAGGTACTCCACGAGCTGCTGCAGGATCGGCTTGTCGAGCGCCGCGCGCAGCTGCCGGATCTGCTCTGGGTCCATGTTGCGGCCGCGCGTGTAGAGGCCGATGGGGTCGCCGGGCATGACGCGGAACAGGAAGAAGTTGAACAGCACCACGAAGATCAGGGTGCTGAACGCGGCGAGCACCCGGTTGATGACGTAGCGGGCGGACGGGCTGAGCACCCCACCCGACCGCGGCGTGGCGGACGGGTGGGGGCCGGCTTCGGTGAGCAGGGCCACGGGCGGTCCGCCTACTCGCGGTCGTCGTCGACGCCCAGCTCGCGGTTGCGCCCGCGGCCGAGCATGACCCCGGCGCCGAGCGCCACCAGGACGAGGACGCCGATGCCGATGAACGGCAGCCAGTTCGTGGACGACGACGAGGGTGCGGTGGTCGCGCCCTGGCCGATCGTCGTGCCCGGGCTCGGCGTCGAGCCGGCGGTGACCGGCTTGATGTTCTCGTAGGACCACGTGCCGTACTGGAAGAGCATCGATCCCTTGGGGGAGGGCTGGTTGACGAACCCCGTGAAGCGGTCCGAGCGGTAGGCCTCGGGGTTGTCGTAGTAGTAGGTCAGGATGTACGGCGAGTCGTCGTAGAGCATCTGCTGCATCTGCTTGACGATGTCGGTGCGCTTGGTGCTGTCGGTCTCGATGCTCTGCTGGGCGAACAGCGCGTCGTAGGCGGGGTTGCAGTAGAACGAGTCGGACAGGTTGGCGTAGATCGAGTCGCCGTCCTTGTACGACCGGTTCGCGCAGGTGAACGTCGACAGCTGGTAGTTCGGGTCGGGCTCGACGACCCAGCCCCACTCGAACATGTCGAACTTGCCCTCGCCGATGAGCGTGGTGAGGTTGTCGCTCGCGATCATCTTGGTGGTCACCTCGACGCCCACGGCGTTGAGGTAGCCCTTGAGGAACTGCACGGCCTTCTGCGAGTTGTTGCCCGAGGAGTCGGTGCGGCCGAAGAGCCGGAACGAGAGCCGGTTGCCCTTCGAGTCGGCGCGGATGCCGTCGGGCCCGACCTTGTAGCCGGCGGCGTCGAGCAGCGACTTGGCCTTCTCGGGGTCGTAGTCGACGGGGTTCGCCGGGTCGAGGTGCAGGCTCGCGTACATCGACGGGATGATCGTCGAGCCGGGCGTGCCTCCGCCCCCGAGGATCTTGTCGACCATGGCCTGCTTGTCGATCGCCCAGCCGAGCGCCTGGCGCAGCGCCTTGTCCTTGAGCAGCGGGTTGCCGTCGCCGATCGGCGTGCCGTCGGCGAGGGCCGCACCGGTGTTGAACGCCAGCTCGTTGAAGCCCGAGTAGGTCGCCGAGAGCGTCGTGATGCCGGGCTGGTTCTGCAACGACTTGAAGACGTTGGACTCGAGCGAGTCGGCAAAGTCGATCTCGCCCTTCTTCAGCGCCTGGCCGAGGGCGTCCTGGTTCTTGTAGATCTTGAAGACGACCTCGTCGACCGCCGGCTTGCCGCGGTAGAAGCTCGGGTTCGCCTGCATCCGGATGAACTGTCCCACCTTGCGCTCGACCATCGTGAAGGGGCCGGAGCCGACGGTCGGCGATGCGGGCGTGCCCTCGTTCGGGTAGCTCTTGACCGCCTTCTCGTCGATCGACTTCCAGATGTGCTCCGGGAGGATGTAGACGTACAGCTTCTCCATGATCGGCGACGGCTTCTTCACCGTGAGCACGAGCGTCGTGTCGTCGGGGGCGGTCGCCTTGGTGATGTTGTCGATGTAGGACCCGTAGTTGGTCCGCTCGTACTGGCCGTTGATGACGCGGTTGAACGTGTACGCCGCGTCCTTGGCCGTCATCGGGACGCCGTCGGACCATGTCAGCCCGGAGCGGATCTTGTAGGTCCACGTGGTGTGGTCGGCCGACTCCTTCCACGACTCGGCGATGCCGGGCACGGGATGGAAGTCGCTCGCGTCGTACTCGGTGAGGGTCGGGTACTCCATCTGGAAGATCTCATAGGCGTTGTACGCGATGCCGGTGAAGGGGTTCGCCGAGTCGATGTCCTGGGTCATGCCCACGGTGAAGACGACCTTGCCGGTCGAGCTCGCCGAGCTCGCCGGGCTCGGCGAGGCGCTCACGGCGTGCGCGGTCCCGGTCAGTGCCACCCCCATGGCCAGCGTCGTGGCCGCGGCCGCGGCGAAAAGTCGGGCCGGGCGGGATGCACGCATCGGTTCCTCCGTAGCGCCGGACCGGGACCCTCACCCGGCTCGCTGACCCACGGGTCAGTTCGGCGTGGCGCATTCCTACCCCATGAGGGCGCGAATCGGGACATTTGTGACCTGTTCGTTCTCTTCGCATCTTCTTCCGGTGACAAGCACCTGCCGACGGATGAATTAGCGTCTGTCCATGCCTCGACCGCCGATCGCGTCGTCCAAGCCCGTCACGACCGTGCTTCATGGCGTGGAGTCGGTCGATCCGCACTCCTGGATCGACGATCCGGACCTGCCCGAGACGGCCGCCTACCTGCACGCCGAGCGCGACTACTACGAGGCGCGGGTCGAGGTGCTCGCCGATCTCGCGGGCCGGCTCGCCGCCGAGATGGTCGCCCGCGTCCCCGCCGTCGAGCACTCGGCCCCCTGGCAGCAGGCCGGCTGGCGCTACCGCCGGGTGACCGAGCCTGGACAGGAGTACGACCGGCTGGTGCGTCGTCGCCCCGACGCCGCGGACGACACGGAGACGATCCTGCTCGACCTCCAGGCCGTGCACGACGAGGGCGGCACGTCGTACTCGGAGGAGGGCCTGCTCGAGGTGAGCCCCGACGGCCGGTGGCTCGCCTGGTCGATCGACCTGGAGGGCGACGAGGTCTACGCCCTGCGCTTCCGCGACCTGTCGACGGGCCGCGACCTCGAGGAGGTCGTGCCGCGGACGTACTACGGCGGCGCCTGGTCGGCCGACTCGTCGTCGTTCCTCTATGTCGTCCACGACCAGGCCTACCGCCCCTACCAGGTCTGGCGCCACGTCCTCGGCTCGCCCGTGGCCGACGACGTCCTCGTGCTCGAGGACCTCGACGACCGTCTCGAGGTCGACCTGGCAGCGTCCCGTTCCGGCCGCTGGGCCGTGATCACGCTGTCGGGGCGCGGCTTCACCGAGGAGTGGCTGGTCGCGACGGCGGACGTGGCGGCGACCCCCCTGCTCGTGCGACCGCGCGAGGTCGGGGTGGAGTACGCGCTCGAGCACTCCCCGGGGCACGGGCCCGGTGGGTCGGACGGGTTCTACGTCACGACCAACCTGGACGCCGCCGAGTTCCAGGTCATGTGGGCGCCCGAGGGCGATCCGGCGGCGTGGATCCCGCTGGTGCCCGAGGACCCGGACGTCCGGGTCTGGGGGGTCGACGCCTTCGCGGGCGGCCATGTCCTCACGCTTCGCCGTGGCGGCGCGGCGACGCTGCGGGTCGTCCCGCGCGACGGCGAGCCGGTCGACCTGCTGCCCGATCACGCGGGGGGCATGGTGCGCCTCGAGCGCAACGAGGACTGGGACGCGCCCTTCGTGACCGTCGCGGTCGAGTCCTTCGTGCACCCCGCAGTCGTCCAGGACGTCGCCTGGGACGGCTCGCGCACCGAGCGCCATCGCGCCGAGGTCGTCGGGGTCGACCCGGACGTCTACGTGTGCGAGAGGCGCCTCGTGCCCCGCCCCGACGGCGTCGAGGTCCCGGTGATCCTCATCCGCCACCGCGACACCCCGCTCGACGGCACGGCCCCCTGCTTCCTCTACGGCTACGGGTCCTACGAGTCGTGCCTCGACCCGGACTGGGGCATCGACTTCTGGCGCGTCCTGCCCTCGGTGCTCGACCGAGGCGTGGTCTACGCCATCGGGCATCCGCGCGGCGGCGGGGAGATGGGTCGACGCTGGTGGGACGACGGCCACCTCGCCGCGAAGCACAACACGTTCGACGACCAGGCGGCCGTGGCGGAGTACCTCCGCGACGGCCTCGTGCGTGCGGTGGTGTCGCGCGGCGGGTCGGCCGGCGGCCTGCTCCAGGGGGCGCTGTACGGCCGCCGGCCGGAGCTGTTCGACGGCATCATCGCCGCCGTCCCGTTCGTCGACGTCGTCGGCTCGATGCTCGACGAGTCGCTGCCGCTCACCGCGCAGGAGTGGCTCGAGTGGGGCGACCCGCGCGTGCCGGAGCAGCACGCGTGGCTCGCGGCGTACTCGCCGATGCTCCATCTGCCCGACGTCGGGGCCCGGCCGCCGCTGCTCGTCACCGGCTTCGTGCACGACCCGCGCGTTCTCGTGCGCGAGCCGGCGCGCTGGGTCGCCCGGCTGCGGGCCAGCGACCCCGCGCTCGGTGCGGGCGAGGACCCGCAGTCGCCGACCTCGCGGCGCACCGTGCTGTTCCGCTGCGAGACCGGTCCCGGCGCCCACGGCGGGCCGTCGGGTCGCTTCTCCGAGCTCGAGTTCGAGGCGGAGCTCTACGCGTGGGCGCTGCACGCCCTCGGCGTCGCCTGACCCCGCCGTCGCGCTCAAGCGGGCGCTCACGCCTGCCGATGTCCTCGCTAGGCCGATCGGGTGCTCGGCGTGCGGTGAGGAGGGTCCGTGGCGGTCGTCAGCGAGACACGCGCGCCCGTCGTCCCGGAGCGGACTCAGGCGGACCCGGCGGGGCACGTCACGACCGACGCGCCGCCCCGCGCACGGGACTCGCGCCGCACCGCCGTCGCCGCGGCAGGGCTGCTGCTCGTGCTGGCCGGTCTCCTCCTCACCGTCCCGTTCCTCGTGCTGTGCGGCCTCCTGCTCGCTGCGACGTCCCCGCTGCTGCGTCGGCTCCCCGCGGACCTCGCCGTACCGGCGGCCGCGCTGCTCTGCCTCGCGGCGGCCACGGTGGTGGGCATCGCTGCCGGGCTGGCAGGAATCGACCTGCTCGCGCGTCCCGCGGCCCTGGCGGCCGTGCTGGTCGCCCTGGCGGGGCTGTCCCTCATCGAGTCCCGCCGTGGACCGGCGCCCGTCCGTCGGGCCGGTCCGCGCCTGACGCTCGTCGCCTACGTCCCTGCCGTCCTCGCGCTGGGCGCCGCCGGCCTCCAGGCCGCCAGCACCCGGGCCGCGGCGAGCTGGGCGTTCTACGGCACCGACCTCGTGCAGCACATGACCCTGCTCAAGGACGTCCAGCTCACGGGTGACCTCGACTACTCCGTCAACGGCTACCCGCGCGGCCTGCACATGCTGCTGGCCCTGGTGTCGTCGCCGACCATGCCGCACGACGGCCAGGTCGCGCTGCTCGCCTACGACCTGCGGCTGGTGGCCGCGGCGGACTGGCTGGCGCTCGCGCTGGTGCTGTGGACGGCAGCCGCTCTGGCGCTGAGGCTGGGCGCCGCCCTGGGAGCCCGACCCGTGCTGGGTGTGGTCGCGGCCACCGTCGGGTCGACGGCCCTGCTCCTCACCAACTCGTTCGTTGTGGCCTTCGTCTACTTCGGGGCGGTGCCCAGCCTGCTGGCCCTGGTCGCCCTGTGGGCCGTGCCCCTGACGCTGCTCGAGCTCGGCCGGCATGGCCCGGTCCCGCGCCTCCCGGTGCTCCTGGTGGCGTGCTCCGCCACAGCCGTCCTGGCCAACCTCTGGCAGCCGCTGGCGATCGTCCCCGCGCTGACGGTCGTCGGCACCGCGGCCTGGCGAGACCACCCCGCGCCGCGCCTGCCACGCACGTCGCGTGGGCGCCTGACGCTGGCGCTCGGCGTGGTTCTCCCGGCGGCGGTCGCGCTGCCACCCTTCGTGTCCGTGGCCCGCGCCGGCGGGTCGTCGATCGCCTCGATCCCCGGTGGCGCACCTGCGGTCCCCACGGTGGCACTCGCTCTCGTCGTCGGTTCCCTCGGGTGGCTTCTGTTCCATCGCACCGACGCCGCCGCCCGTGCGTTGTTCGGCGCGTCGGTCGGGGTTCTCGTCGTAGCGGTGGTTCTCCTGCACGGGACCGGGAAGCTCGACATCACGCAGTACTTCGTCATGAAGTCGTTGTGGTTCCTCACGGTGCTGCTGACCCCGGTCATCGCTCTCGCCGCCGTCACGCTGGGCTCCGGCCTGGCGCGAGCCGGGTCACGGGCGATCGGCCGCCTCGGTCCCGCTGCGAAGGTCGGGCGCGTCGCGGCGGTGGCCGTGGTGCTGGCCGCCTTCGTCGCCTTCGTCCTGCCCATCGAGGCCGTCGCAGGGTCGGACGCGTGGGGCGCGGTGGCCGACCCGACGGGTCGCAGCGAGTCGGCACGGGCGTTCGACGTCGCGACCGACTACGGGACGGCGTACTCCCCGGCGGTGACCGTGCCGGTCGAGGTCGGCTCGGGCGAGTTCACCAACATCTTCACGACCCACATCGTGTCGAAGATCATCAGCTTCCAGACCGGTCAGCCGAACACCGACAGCGCGGCCTTCGACGTGTGCGGGGCGATCCGCTCCGTCGCGGGGAGGAGGCCGGCCGTCGTGGTGACCACCCTGGACCCGGACGTGCTGGCGCCCTTCATGGTCGCCGACGGGTGCGCCGGCGTCCCGGTCGTCCGGGTCGCCGGGTCGCACCGCGTGCTGCAGCACGTGCCGACGCCGGGCGAGGCGTCCGCCTCGCGGGCCTGACTCGTCCGGGCGGCCCGCGCTCAACGGTCGCGGAGGCGTCGCACGAACATCAGGCCGCTCCAGGTGGCGTCGATCGCGCACACCTTCGTGTCGACGACGCCCGCCTCGAGCCCGACCGTGCGTACGACGTCGTCGCTCAGGTCGCTGAGCACGCCGCTCGCCTTCTTCGGCCAGGCGACCCACAGCCGGCCGGCCGGTGGCGCCGTGCGCGCGACGTCGCGTGCCACGTGCCGACGGAAGGTGGCGACGTCGCACCGGAACGCCACGACCACGTCGTACGGGGTCCGGCCCGCGCGTCGGTGGAGCACCACGCCGTCGGGCAGGTCGCCGAGGGCGTCGGTCTCGAAACCGGCGGGGGCGCCGTCGAGCAGCACGCGGTCCCCGGGCCTGATGCCGAGCTTCCTCGGCAGCGGGGTGCCGGAGTAGCCGGCCGGGACGGTCATGGCGGAACGCTAGTGGCGAGCCGCCCGCTCCCGGGGCGACCTCGCTCATCCTGCGAAGACGACCTGAGCAACTGGCCCAGCATTAGCGACTATCGGTGAGCAGAATGCCCACCGGGTCGACGAGCAGTTGAGCATCCGGGTCGCGGGTGGTGCCCTGGCCCCATGTTCAGCGAGGGACAGCTCTACGCCCCGGTCGTGACGCTCGAGGGCGGGGACGTGGTCGTTCAGCTCGGTGCGGACCACCCGGGGGTCGGCGACCCGGACTACCGCGCCCGGCGCAACAGCATCGCCGCGCTGGCGCTCGACTGGGTCGACGGCGCTCCGCTGCCGGTGGCGCACTACACCGACGAGGAGCACGAGGTCTGGCGGGTCGTGAGCCGCGAGCTCGAGCGCAAGCACGAGCGCCTCGCCTGCCGCGCGGCCCGCGAGGGACGGGCCCGCATCGATCTCCCCGCCGACCACATCCCGCAGCTCACCGACGTCACGGCCGCGTTGGCGCCGCTGTCCGGCTTCACCTACCTGCCGGCCGCCGGCCTGGTCCCGCTGCGCGTGTTCTACGGCTCCCTCGCCGACCGTCGCTTCTGGTCGACGCAGTACATCCGCCACCACTCCGTGCCGCTCTACACCCCCGAGCCCGACGTCGTGCACGAGGTCATCGGCCACGCCGTGACCCTCGCGGAGCCGTCGTACGCGCAACTGTACGTCGCGGCCGGACGCGCGGCGCGCCGCGTCGAGTCGCTCGAGGCGCTCGAGTTCGTGTCGAAGGTGTTCTGGTTCTCCCTCGAGTTCGGCGTGGTCCACGAGGACGGCGGCCCCAAGGCCTACGGCGCCGGGCTGCTGTCGTCGTACGGCGAGATCGAGGAGTTCGGGCGCTCCGAACTGCGCCCGCTCGACCTGGCGCGGATGGGCGTGCAGACCTACGACATCACCCACTACCAGCCGGTCCTCTTCGCGGCCGAGTCGTGGCAGCAGGTGCACGACGTCGTCGGCGGCTTCTTCGACGGCGCGTCCGACGACCTCGTCGCTCGTCTGGTGCACGACTCCCGCGTCGACGCCTAGGGCGGCCGACCGGCCGCGGCGTTCACGGCTGCGACGTGCCGTCCGGGTGGTCGGTGTCGGGGAACCAGTCGGCCGGCGGCTCGGGGACGGCCGCGGGCACGGTCCGGTTGTGCCACCAGCGTCCGAGCTCGGAGAGGACGAAGGCGACAGCCACGCCGCCCACGATGCTGAAGCCGCCCTGGTTGCCCGGGAACGCGTTGACGGCGAACGACTCGCTGAGCAGCACCGTGAGCAGCCAGAGGTAGAGCGACTGAGTCGGCATCTCGCCCTTGCTGAGGAACGCGACGTGGAGTCCCGGCGCCCACCGGCGCAGCAGGCTCACGTACCAGAGTCCCGCGCCGAGGATGCCGGCGACGCCGAGGGAGAGCAGCCAGATGTTCATGTCCGAGCGAGGG
>Ga0208851_1000081_pt1 | contig 39482 bp, 32 predicted proteins | sample NGESurshal092012_FD_184481 | JGI IMG/M metagenome (GOLD analysis project Ga0208851, IMG submission 184481) | Arctic peat soil microbial communities from Barrow, Alaska - NGEE Surface sample 415-2 shallow-092012 (SPAdes) | ecosystem: Environmental > Terrestrial > Soil > Wetlands > Peat ... | reverse complement strand
TGTGGTTCCGGCTGCGGCCAGGACACAGATCACGAACGGTTGGATCAGTCAAGCTGAGCGTGACGCGGGGCTCGCGATTAGCGCGCCGGTTCAGCTACCGGCGCCGCCCTCGGGGATCGCGGGATACGCAGTGACGAACAATGGAAATGTCCCCGGGTCGTCGGTCGACGTTCCTGGGAACGCTTCAGCCGCAGATTCGGGAATTCTTGAGCTCGCGGCCTGGGCCGACGGCACCTACGTCGTCCGCGTGCGCGCGGTCTCGCGTGCGGGATTGGCATCGTCGGATGCGAATGTCCAGACGACAGCCGTCAAGATCGACACCCATGCCCCGACTCTCACGGTCGACGCGCCAGCTCTCGGCGCAACCGTCGCGAACGTCGTAACGCTGGCGGTGACTGCGACGGATGCGCTGTCCGGCATGGACGCCGCACCGGACGACAAGCCGATCGCCAACGGTGGATACCTCGAGTACGCGGTGGACGGCGGACCGCCTGTACGGCTCCGCGGCGGGAGCGCCAGCCTGCGCATGACCGACGGTCATCACGTCGTCGCGATCTCTGCGACTGATGTCGCTGGCAACAGGACGGCTTCGCAGGGCTTCACCTTCACCCAGGACACGACGATCCCGACCGGCGGGATGCTCGCGACGGATCCAGTGCGGCCCCGTCGGATCGCGTTTCTCGTGAACGAGACGTGCATCAAGAGCGCCTCGATCCAGATCAGCATCGACGGCGCGACGTGGCAGCCTGTCGACACCACAATCGACGGGCAGACCGTGAGCGGCCAGGTTCCGGACGGCATCTGGGATGCGCGGCGGCCGTACACGGTCCGTGCGCAGGTCGTCGACTGCGCGGGGAACGAGGCGACTCTCACGACGAGGTCCGGTGGTCCTGAGGACGGCCACGCGATCGGGATGATCACGCCCCCGGCACGTGATGCGACACGAATCGTGCTCTCGTTCGGGCGGCTCCCTGCTGCCGCTCCGTGCAGCTCGAAGCGACGCAAGGGGTCGACCCACAAGGCTGCCGTCTGCCAGCCGGCGAGGCGTGCAGCTGTGGACTCAACGACGAAGAAGCTCGTGAGCCGAACGCGGGCAGTCTCCGGAGTGCTCAGGGACAGCGCCGGCGCGCCGCTGGCCGGGAAGGAGGTGCAGCTCCAGACGCAGCCGCGCATGCTGGCGAGCCGATGGACGGTGGTAAGGGTCCTGACGACCGACGCGCACGGCCGCGTGGAGGGCCTCGTACGCAAGTTCACCTCGCTGCGCATCCGGCTCGTGAAGCCCCGCGAGGAGACCTATGAGGCCGCCGAGTCGAACACGCTCCTCACGCAGGTGGCGGCGGTCTCGACGATCCGCGCCACACCGCGCCTCCTGCACAACGGCCAGATCGTCATCTTCCGCGGGCGGCTCATGGGTGGCTCCGTGCCGAAGAGCGGGCTTCCGCTGGCGCTCTACGGTTTCAGCCCGACGAAGCGCGAGTGGCTGCCGGTCCGGACGACGGTGCGCACCGACCCACACGGCCGATGGGTCGCTCGCTACCGGTTCACGGCAACGCGCACCGCGGTGACGTACCGCTTCCGGATGCGAATCCCGGCCCGTCCGGACTACCCGTTCTCGACGGGCTGGAGCCGGCGCATCAGGGTAGGTGTCAGGCCCTGAGGAACCGCCGAGCTGCCTCCAGGCCATGCGCTGCAACTGATTCTGCAGCGCATGGCCGGATGGCCCAATCTCGATCCCACCGATCGTAGGATGCGGCGCGTGATGCGGTCCAGCGTAGTCATCGCTTTGGTTGTCGCCGCCGTTTGCTGCCAGACGGCGGAAGCCTGGGCCTCTGGCGTCGTCTCCAATCGGTACACCGTGCTGGTCGCGGGCGGCGGGCCAAACCCGCGCGCGGCTGTCGCTGGCCTAACTGGTCGGCCGACCCCACCACAGCTCCGCATTCTGCGGACACCGGGGACGTCGCGGGAAGCACTTCTTGCCTTGTCGGTGAGGATGCGACAGGCGCGCGCGCACACCCTCGGCGGATTGACAGTCTGGCTCGCAGAGGCTTCCGACCGTCTTCGACGCGTACGGCATCTGGTCCGGCGCGACGGAGCGCAAGTGGTCGGAGTGCACCCTCTGGATGAAACGCTCACGGTAGACGCCAGTCCGCGTGTTGTCGCTCACTTGCGCGTGGTCCCTGGCGTACTCGCTGTTGTTCGTACCGCTGTTCCGAGACCCGCAGCGGTCTACCCAGGCGACTACCACGCGAGTGGCTTCGAAAGTTGGTGGGACGCGGGCAACATCGGTGGACTTGGGACGTCGGACGTCAGACAGGCCATCGTGCTCAATGCAGCCGATGACGTCGACGCGTCCCACCCCACGTTCGTGGGAACAACCATCGTGAAGCTCCCTGGCGTGCCGCGAGCATGCAGTTCGGGTCCGCTCTGCTCCCACGGGACCGCCACCGCCTCGATCGTCGCGGGGGCCGGCGTCGCGCGGTGCCCTGGTGGTTACGCGTGCCAATCCGATGATGTTCAGCCGGACTTCAAAGGCGGCGCTCACGGGATCGGAACACTGCTGAGCGACGGGATCGTCGGCGAGTGGACTCCGAGTGCTGGCTACGACGTCGATGCCTGGGCGCTCGGGCTGGACCAGTCCGGTGACCTTGGTCCGCTCGGCGGCGCACATCACGCTGCGCAAGTGGCCAGCCTCAGCTACGACACCGGGACAAGAGCGGGACCAGGCGCCAGTGGAGAGGATTACGTCGACCGACTTGTCTCGGTGTTCGGCGAACTGTGGGTAATCGGAGCTGGCAATAACGGTCCCGCTCCAGGTTCGAACGACTGCGGGATCTACGACGGCCTCTGCATCGGTGCCACCTCCGGTCTCGCGCTCGACCCCACCGACGATCAGGTCACGCCGTACAGCGGGCGGGGGCCGTTGCCTGATGGGCGGAAGAAGCCTGATCTGGTGGCGGTCGGGGATACGACGGCGGCGCGGTACAACTGGCTGTCCGGTGGTGCCGGGCTGTGGTGGCCGGTGTCCGGCACGTCGTTCTCGACGCCGCAGGTCAGCGCGGCCGCCGCGGTGCTCGTCGGGGCGGGGATCGCCGATCCGTTGCTGATCCGGGCCCTGTTGATCGACAGCGCGCGGCAGGGACGCTCGACGCCCGGGGCGGCGATGGGCACGCAGACCGGCTGGCAGCCCGACTGGGGCTGGGGTGAGCTGGACATGAACGCTGCGTACGCCGAGCGCACACACCTCCAGGAGGGCGACGTCTCCCCCTCGCAGCCGCGCTTCTTCGCGGCGCGCACACAGGGGGCCGGTGACCGGGCGACGCTGACCTGGAACCGGCGCGTCGACGGCGCCTTCACGGGCGGTGCGCAGCCGTTCGACGGTGCCGCGCACGACCTGACCGATCTCAACCTCGTCGAGCACGAGCGCGCCGGCTGTGCTGTCCGCGCGAGCTCGCTGAGCCCCGTGGACAGCGTCGAGCAGACCAGGTCGCCGGACGCCGCCGACGTCGTCTACGCGGTCCGCGCGGACTCGCCGGTCGACGGCCGCGCGGGCGAGCCGTTCGCGCTCGTCAGCACGCGCCAGACACAGGCGCTGACGACCCCCGTCCCGCAGCTGTCCGCCGAGCTCTCCCCCGCTCTCGTGCGGGGTGGCGACACGGCGACGCTCTCCGTGACCGTCGTGAACCCCTCCGGCGATCTCGACGGGCAGCAGCTCTCGGTCGTGCCACATCTGCCCGCGGGGCTCGAGCTCGTCGCCGGGGAGCCGACGCAGACCGACGCCTCGTTCGCGACCCACTCGACGCGCACGCTCCGCTGGACCGTGCGCGCGGCCGGGGACGGCGCGCGGACGATCGCAGTGGACGCGCGCGTCGACGTCTGCGGCGAGCACGCGAGCAGCACCGGGGCGGCGAGCCTGGTCGCAGACTCCGCGGGCCCCGTGGTGCAGCTGCGCGCGCCATCCGGGACCACGGCGCCCGGGCGGGTCGACCTGTCGTGGAGCGCGGCCGACGGCGCCGGGGTCGCGCACTACGACGTGGAGTCGAGCACCGACGGTGCCCCCTTCGCCCGCTGGCTCACCGGTACGGGCGCGACGTCGGCCGCGGCCGACGCGGCGGCGGGCCACAGCTACCGCTGGCGCGTGCGCGCCGCCGACGGGCTCGGCAACATCGGCGACTACGTCACGAGTGCCGAGCTCACGGTCCCGGCGCCCGGAGTGGGCTCACCGCCGAGGAACGCGCCCGTCGCCCCGGGTGCGCCGCGGCGTCGATCAGCCCGGCTGCGGATCAGCCGGGTGCGGTTCGTCAGCCGCGGCACGGCGATCATCGTGCGCGGAACGGCGCGTCGTGGCATCACGAGCAGGGTCACCGTCCGCGTGACGCTGCGCCGCCACGGGCGGAGCGTCACGGTGAGCCGGGCGACGCGGGTGCGCGCCGGCCGCTGGGCGGCGCGCATCACGCTGGCCCGGGCCGATCGCTCGAGCCGATCGGCGACGGTCAGCGTGCGCTACGCCGGCGACGCCGCCACGGCACCGGCCGGCGCCCGCACCCGTGTGCGGCGCTGAGCCGCTCAGCCCCGCTCGAAGGCCCGGACGGCGCTGTAGGCCAGATCCAGCTCGTACCCGCGGCGCACGAGCAGCCCGAGGGCCTTCTCGCGCCCGCGCTCGTCGACTGGGGGCTCGCGGAGCTTGCGCTGGAGGATCCCGACGGCCGCGTCGAGCTCCTCCTCGTGCGTGCGCTCGCCCAGCACCTCCTGGACGATCGCTCCGGGCACGCCGACCGCGACGAGCTTGCGCTCGATGCGCTCCACGCCCCAGCCGTCGAGGTTGCGACGGTCCTCGGCGAAGACCGTCGCGTAGCGCAGGTCATCGAGGTAGCGCTGGCCCGCGAGCTCCGCCAGCGCGGCCTCGATCGTCGCCGGCTCGACGCGCTTGCTCTCCAGTTGGCGCCGCACCTCCAGCACCGTGCGGTCACGGCGCGCGAGGTAGCGGTAGGACAGGTCGAGGGCGTGCTGGAGCCGCGCCGCCGGATCCTGGACCCGATCCGGGGCGGGCATCAGCGGGTCAGTGCGCTCACGCGCCGGCTGCGGCCGTGATCGGGCCATCGAGGTCCGGCATGTCCGAGACGAGGTCCTCGTCGCGCTCGATCGGGACGACGAGGTCGCGGTCGATCGCAAGCGCCTCGTAGATCTTCGCCTCGATCTCCTTGGCGAGCTCGACGTGCTCGTCGAGGAACGCCTTGGCGTTGTTGCGCCCCTGGCCCAGGCGATCCTCGCCGTAGGAGAAGAACGAGCCCGACTTCGTGACGATGCCGTGCTCGATCCCCAGGTCCAGGATGCAGCCCGAGGTCGAGATGCCGCGGCCGAACTCGATGTCGAACTCGGCCTGGCGGAACGGCGCGGCGACCTTGTTCTTGACGACCTTCACGCGGACGCGGTTGCCGACCGCCTCGGTGCCCTCCTTGAGGGTCTCGATGCGGCGGATGTCCAGGCGCTGGGACGAGTAGAACTTCAGCGCGCGGCCGCCCGGCTGGGTCTCCGGGGAGCCGAACATGACGCCGACCTTCTCGCGGATCTGGTTCGTGAACAGGCACAGCGTCTGCGTGCGGTTCAGGTTGCCGGCGAGCTTGCGCATCGCCTGGCTCATCATGCGCGCCTGCAGGCCGACCGTCTGGTCGCCCATCTGACCCTCGAGCTCGGCGCGCGGGGTCAGCGCGGCGACGGAGTCGATCGCGACGAGGTCGACGGCACCGGAGCGCACGAGCATGTCGCAGACCTCGAGCGCCTGCTCGCCGTGGTCGGGCTGGGAGACGAGCAACTCGTCGATGTCGACGCCGATCTGCTGGGCGTAGAGCGGGTCCATCGCGTGCTCGGCGTCGATGAAGGCGCAGACGCCGCCGAGCTTCTGCGCCTCGGCGATGACGTGGTAGACGAGCGTCGTCTTGCCGGAGGACTCCGGGCCGAAGACCTCCACCACGCGGCCGCGCGGCATACCGCCGATCCCCAGCGCGAGGTCGAGCGACAGCGCCCCTGTGGGGATCGCGTTGACCTTCACCTGGGCGCCCTCGTCGCCCATGCGCATGATCGTGCCCTTGCCGAACTCACGATCGATCTGCGCCAGCGCGCCCTGCAGGGCGGCGTCGCGGGCCTTCGCGGCCTTTTCCTCTGTGGTGACAGCCATGTGCTTCAAACGACCTTTCTGCGCTTGCGAATGCGGGATTGTCCGCTTCCGGTCGGACGGAACGGGGCGAACATACGATCGCCTCCCGCGACGGGACCAGAGCGACTCTGTGCCGCGTCACGCGCAAGTCTGCAACGCGCGGCGGACGGCCCGTTCAGGCGGCGGGGAGCGCGATGCGCTCGAGCGGCTCGTGCGCGGCCCCTGCGGGCCCCAGGACCGAGGAGTAGAGCGTCGCGCAGGGCGCGTGGAACGCGGCCTGGGGAGCCTCCGGCAGGCCGGCCCTGGACGGCGTGAGTCCCTGGCGTACCCGCGCCACGGTCACGTGCGGGCGCAGCGGGCGCTCCTCCCCCGCCCAGCCGATCTCGCGGCCCAGACCGCCGATCAGGCGCCGGTGCACACGCGCCAGCGCGCCTGCGTCATCGCCGATCCCCACCGTCAGCACGTGCGGGCGCCGCGGCGAGAGCCACAGTGCGCCCGCGAGGCGCAGCGCGATCGGCGCCGGTGAGGTCCCGGCGGCCTCGTGCAGCGCCGCACGCACACCCTCGACCTCCCAGGCCGGGCGCTCGCCCAGGAAGACGAGCGTGACGTGCAGCGTCTGCGGCGCGAGCGCGCGCAGGGTGCCGTCCGCCGCGGCCGCCCGCGCCCCCCAGGTGGCGAGCCCGCCGCGCACGTCAGCCGGCAGGTCCAGCGCCACGAACAGCCGCAGCATGCCCGCGCTCACATCGTCGGCAGGTCGCCGAGCCCCAGCAGCAGGCGCCGCAGGAGGTGCATCGCGACCGTCGTCGAGCGCTCGCGCACGTCTCCGCGCGTCCCCGGCAGGTGGGCGCGGCGGTCGATCCGCGCGCCGTCGCACTCGGCGACCGAGAAGCAGACCGTGCCGACCGGCTTGTCCTCCGTGCCGCCGCCGGGACCCGCGATGCCGGTGATCCCGACGCCGACGTCCGCGCCGAAGCGCTCGATCGCCCCGTCGGCCAGCGCGCGCGCGACCTCGACCGAGACGGCGCCGAACTCCTCGATCAGCGCGGGATCGACCCCCACGAGCTCGCTCTTGGCCGCGTTGGAGTACACGACGGCGCCGCCGCGCACGTAGGCCGAGGAGCCGGGCAGGTCGGTCAGGCGTGCGCTGAGCAGCCCGCCCGTGCACGACTCGGCCAGCGCGACGGTGCGCGCCGGCGGGCGGCACAGCAGGGTGGCGACCTGCTCGTCGACCGACGTCCCGTCGTCGGAGAAGAGCGTCGCGGCGTGGCGCTCGCGCACGAAGGTCGCAAAGCGCTCGTACGTGGCCTGCGCGGGCGGCTCGTAGCGCGTGACGACCTCGACCTCGCCGCGGCGCAGGCAGGTCGTGACCTCCAGCTCGCCGAGCGGGATGCCGGCGTCGTGCGCGCGGCGCAGCGTCTCGGCGATCTCGGATTCCGGGATGCCGAACATCCGCAACATCGCCTGGCGGTACTCCGTATGGCCCGTGATCGCCAGCCGGAAGGCGTCGGTGATCAGCGCGGCGGGCCACATGCCCTGCAGCTCGCGCGGCGGGCCGGGCAGCACGACGACGGCGGGCGTCGGCGCGCCGTCCGCCGGCGTCACGACGAGTCCCGGGGCCGTCCCGACGGGCTCGAGGATCGTCGCGCCGGCCGGAATCGTCGCCTGCTTGCGGTTGCCCTCCTCGAGCGCCTCGAGGTCGATGTGCGGCCAGCGCCTGGCGATCCCCTCGAGGATCTTCGCGATGCGCCCGCGCAGCGCGTCGTCCATCGTCAGCTCGCGACCCTGGAAGCGCCCGACGACCTCGGCGGTGAGGTCGTCGGCGGTCGGCCCCAGGCCGCCGCTCGTGACGATCAGGTCGCAGCCCTCCCCTGCGAGGAAGCTCAGCGCGTGCTCCATGTCCAGCGGGCGGTCGCCGACGATGATGATCGTCTCCAGGTCGACTCCGAGCTCGCGCAGGCGATCCGAGAGCCACGGGCCGTTGCGGTCCGCGACGCGGCCGGTGAGGACCTCCGTGCCGGTGACGACGATGCCCGCGCGCGCGGCCATCAGCAGCCGGGGCCCTGGGCGGGCGGGACGCGGCGGGTGCGGGTCGGCGTGATCACGTAGGCGATCGCGTTGGAGGAGGCCGGGACGTCGCTCGTCTTCCCGTTGACGACGAGTTTCGCGCTGCCGTTGCCCAGCAGCAGGCGCATCTTCCTGGCGGTGTAGGTCTTCGTCGGCGTCCCGGCCTGGAGGTTCACGCCCTTGATCAGGATCGCGCTGCCGGCACGCAGGCAGGTGTAGACGGTGCCCGTCGGGATGATCTTCAGCCGCACGGCGGTCGGCGCGGCCCTGGCCGGCGGCGTGCTCGCCTTCTTCGTCGTGGTCGTGGTGGTGCGGGTCGGTGTCGAGGACGCCGTGGTGCCGCTGCCGTTGTTGTCGCTGCCGCCGCTGACGCCCAGCAGGAACAGGCCCACTAGCAGGGCGACGACGAGCCCGCCGATCAGGAACAGCCGGGCGCGGCCCGGGCCCTGCCCGCCCGCGGAGCCTCCGCGCCGTCCGCGGTCACGGCCGCCGCTGCGCCGGTCGCGGTCGCGCGAGGTGCCGCCCCGCGGCGGGACGATCGGCTGCAGCTCGGGACGCTCGTAGCGCAGCTTGAACTCCTCGACGAGCATCCGCCCGTCGAGCCCGAGGTAGTCGGCATAGGTGCGCAGGAAGCTCTTGACGAACGTCGGGCCCGGAAGCAGGTCCCATTCCTCGTTCTCCAGTGCGCGCAGGTACTTGCCCCGGATCTTGGTGTCGGCTTCGGCCTCGGTGATGTCGATGCGGTCGCGCATTCGCGCTTCCCGCAGGCTGGAGCCGATCTCGGGCATGCGCGGTCAAGGCTATCGGCGTCGCGCAGCCATCCGGCCTTCTGCGCGACGGATTGCAGTGACCGCTCAGTCGAGGTCGTCGGCGGGCGGGCCCGCGGACGTGGGCTCGGGCAGCGCGACGTCGGCGGGCGCCGGTGCCTCCGAGCCGCTCTCGAGGGCGGCCAGGACGCGCGGCAGGTCGCTCTCGCTGACGAGCACCTGGCGCGGCTTGGAGCCCTCGTAGCCGGAGATGATGCCGCGGCGCTCGAGCATGTCGATGAGGCGGCCGGCGCGGGTGTAGCCCAGGCGCAGACGCCGCTGCAGCATCGAGGTCGACGCCGTGTTCATCTCGACGACCAGACGGATCGCCTCGCCGAGCATCGCGTCCTCGTCGGGGTCGAACTCGCCGTCCCCGCCACCGGAGCCGCCATCGTCGACCTTCTCGACCTCCTCGAGCAGGTCCTCGCGCAGCGCGGGCTCGCCCTGCGCGGCCCAGAACTCGGTCAGCTGGGCGATCTGCGGCTCGTCGATGTAGGCGCCCTGGATGCGCTGCAGACGCGACGAGCCGACCGCGGAGAACAGCATGTCCCCCTGGCCCAGCAGCGACTCGGCGCCGTTCTGGTCGAGGATGACGCGCGAATCGGTCTGGCTGGAGACCGCGAACGCGATCCGCGAGGGGACGTTCGCCTTGATCATCCCGGTGATGACGTCCACGCGCGGGCTCTGCGTCGCGAGCACGAGGTGGATGCCGACCGCGCGCGCCTTCTGCGCGAGGCGGATGATCGAGTCCTCGACGTCGGCGGGCGCGACCATCATCAGGTCGGCGAGCTCGTCGATGACGCACAGGATGTAGGGCAGCTCGTCGTCGCCCTCGGCCGCGCGGTGCTTGTTGAGCTCGATCAGCGAGCGCGTGCGGGCCACGGACATGATCCCGTAGCGCCACTCCATCTCGCGCACGAGGTTCTGGAGCGCGTTGGCGGCCATCCGCGGGCTCGTGATGACGGGCGTCAGCAGGTGCGGGATCGCCTCGTAGTGGTTGAGCTCGACCTGCTTGGGGTCGACCAGGACGAGGCGGACCTGGTCGGGGGTGGCCCGCAGCAGGATCGAGCTGAGCATCGCGTTGACGCAGCCGGACTTGCCGGCGCCGGTCGTGCCCGCGACGAGCACGTGCGGCATCTTCGTCAGGTCCGCGCTGACGGACTTGCCGCTGACGTCCTTGCCCAGGAAGACGGTCAGCGGGCTCGAGTCCTTGGGCGCGGCGCCGTAGACGTCGCCGAGCGTGACGACGCGCCGGCGGCGGTTGGGGACCTCCACGCCGACGGCCTGCTTGCCCGGGATCGGGGCGAGGATGCGGATGTCGGTGGCCGCCAGGGCGTACGCGATGTCGTCCTTGAGGTTTCCGACCTTGTTCATCTTGATGCCGGGCGCGAGGCGCAGCTCGTAGCGCGTGATGTGCGGGCCGGCGACGGTCCCGACGACCTTCGCCTCGACTCCGTGATGGCCGAGGGCCTCGACGAGCGCCAGCTGCACGCGCTCCTGGTCGGCGGTGTCGGGCTTGTCGTGTTCGGCCGGGGAGCGCCGCAGCAGCTCGGGATCGGGCAGGTGGAACCCGCCCTCGAGCGATGGCAGCGGGAGCTGCTCGGCGGTGCGCGCCGGACGACGACGCGGGGCCTTCTCAGGCCTCGGTTCGTCGCCTGCGGGCTCGGCGGCCGGCTCCGGCGCGGGCCCGGGGCGCGCGTCGCTGAGCTCGGGCTCCTCATCGGGGGTGATGCCGTCGGCGGCGAAGAGGTCGGGATAGCGCAGCGCGCCGTCCAGCGACGCGGGCCGGTCGGCGCCGGGGCGCACGAGCAGCTCGCCCTCCTGCGGCTCGGGCGGCAGCAGCCCGCGGCTGTGGTCCGGCGGCTCGTCGTCGGGGTCGTCGCCCGGGGTGCGCGCGAGCACCGGCGCCGTGGCCTGGCGCAGGACGCGCGTCGTGTCGGCGACGCCGCTGCCCGTCGCGCGCAGGACGCCTGCGACCGACGCGCCCGTCACGAGCAGCACCCCCGCGAGGAACAGGAAGATCGCCAGGACGTGGCTGCCGAAGGAGCCGATCACCTGCGAGGACGCCGCATAGAGGCCGTCGCCGAGCGCGCCGCCGCGCGCGTGGAAGAGCGAGGGCTCCCAGGACGCGTTGCGCGCGGCTTCGGACCCAAGCCCGAAGGTGCCGGCGGCGAACGCGAGCGTCGCCGCGGCCAGCAGGCAGACCGCGCCCGCGCGCAGCGGGCGCACCGCCGGCAGCACCGGGCGCAGCACGAGCACGAGGCCGGTGGCGGCCAGCGCGACCGGAATCGCATAGGCGACCTCGCCCAGCAGCCAGCGCAGGGCATCGAGCAGCCACGTCCCCCCCGCCCCGGCGTCCCAGCCGGAGTAGAGCGGGAAGGCGAGGAACACGCCGGCCGCGAACAGCCCGAGGCCGATGAGGTCCAGATGGCGCTGCTCGAGCACCGGGACCCGCGGTCGCCACGATGCGCGGCGACGGGCGCGGGGACGCGGTTTTGCGCGGCGGGCGGCGGGCTTCGCGGGCCTGGCCGCCGGGCGGCGCTTGGTGGGCGTCTTGGATGCGGGCATGGGTGGTCGACCGTGAACCTGCTTCGACGCGATCCCGCGCACCCCTGCCTTGATCGCGCCTTCACCTGGATCCGTAGCATCCCGGCCTTATGGAGGCCCAGCGCAGTTCGAAAGCCCACGCATGAGCGCACGCGATCCGAGGGTCCTCGTCGTCGAGGACGACGACGACATCGCCCAGGTGCTGCAGCGCTCGCTGCGCATGGAGGGCTACGAGGTGCGCCTCGCGCCTGACGGCGAGGCGGCACTGACCGAGGCCTCGCGCTTCCACCCCGACCTCGTCGTCCTCGACCTCGGGCTGCCCAAGCTCGACGGGATCGAGGTCGCCAAGCGCCTGCGCGAGCACGACGACGTGCCGATCCTGATGCTGACCGCGCGCGACGCGCTCGAGGCACGCGTCGAGGGGCTGGACTCCGGCGCCGACGACTACCTCGTCAAGCCGTTCGAGCGCCAGGAGCTGCTCGCCCGCCTCCGCGCGCTGCTGCGCCGCCGGCCCCCGCGCGGCGCCGCGTCGATCGTCGTCGCCGACCTGTCGCTGAACCCCGACACGCACGAGGTCGCGCGCGGCGAGCGCACCGTCGAGCTCACCCAGCGCGAGTTCGAGCTGCTCGAGTACCTCATGCGCAACGAGCGGATCGTCGTGCCGCGCCAGCGCCTGCTGGAAGAGGTCTGGGGGTACGACCCGTTCGCCACGACGAACACGATCGAGGTGTTCGTCTCCAACCTGCGGCGCAAGCTCGAGGCCGACGGCGAGCCGCGCCTGCTGCACACGATCCGCGGCGCGGGGTACGTGCTGCGTGCTTGAGCGGTTCTCCATCCGCTGGCGCCTGGCGCTGATCTCGGCGGGTCTGACGTTCGTGATCCTCTGCGCCTTCGCCGTGGTGATCGGGCAGCTGACCGACCAGCGGATCCGCTCGGACTTCCGCAACGAGACCGAGAACGCGGCGACGACGCTGGCCGACAGGCTGTCGATCGCCTACAGCCCGGCGACGAACCGGGTAACGATCAACCCGCCGCTCGAGCTCTACGCGGCGCCGAACAACGCCGTCATCCGCCTCTACAACGGCTACAAGCTGCCGATCGCCGAAGGTGCGACCAAGCGCGGCCCGGACCTGGGGCCGCCGACCGAGTCCGGCGTCACCGAGCGCGGCGGCTACCTCATCGAGACGCGGTTTCGCGTGATCGCGTTCTCGAACGGCGGGACGGCCCCGATCTGGGTCGAGTACGCGCGCCCGCTGAAGGACCTCGAGAGCACGCAGGCGCGGCTTCGCCTCTTCCTCGCGTTCGGCGCGGGTGTCGGCACGCTTCTGGCGCTGCTCGGCGCACTGGCGCTCGCCAAGCGCTCGCTGCGCCCGATCACCGCGCTGACCGCGACGGCCCGTGACATCGCCCGCACGCGCGACTCGGCGATGCGCGTCCCGCAGCCGACCGGCGACGACGAGGTCTCCGAGCTGGCGCGAACATTCGACGAGATGCTGGGCTCGCTCGATGCCGCGCGCGTCGAGACGCAGGGGGCGCTGCAGCGCCAGCGCCAGTTCGTCGCCGACGCATCGCACGAGCTGCGCACGCCGCTGACGAGCGTCCTGGCGAACCTCGAGCTCCTCACCGAGGAGCTCGACGGCGAGCGCCGCGAGGCCGCCGAGGCGGCGCTGCGCAGCTCGCGCCGGATGCGCCGGCTGGTCGCCGACCTGCTGCTGCTCGCCCGCTCGGACTCCGCACAGGACACGCGCCACCGCCCGGTCGACGTCGGGCAGATCGCGCTCGACGCGGTCTCCGAAGCGCAGGCGCTCGCCGCCGAGCACGAGCTCGAGCTCGACGCTGCGCCGGGCGTCGTCGTCGACGGGGCGCGCGACGAGCTGCACCGCGTCGTGCTGAACCTGATCGAGAACGCGATCAACCACACCCCGCCGGGGACGACGGTGCGCGTGATCGTGCGCGCCGAGGGGCACGACGCGCTGGTGATCGTCGAGGACGACGGCCCCGGCGTCCCGCCGGAGATGCGCGAGAAGATCTTCGACCGCTTCGTGCGCGCCGGCGGCGACGTCGGCAAGTCGACGGGGCTGGGGCTCGCGATCGTGCGCGCCGTCGCCCAGGACCACGGCGGTGAGGTGCGACTCGAGGACGCCGAGCCTGGGGCGCGCTTCGTCGTGCGCCTGCCGCGTGTGGACGCCGAGCCCGAGCCGCCGACCGACGAGCACGTCACGCCCGACGCGGTCTCAGGCGACGCCTCCACCCCGCGCCGCGCCGCGGCCTTCGCGCGCGGGATCCGGCTGCGGCCCTCGCGCCGGGCCTGAAGCCCTGCGGCGGCGCTACACCTCGACGACGACCGGCAGGACCATCGGCCGCCGGCGCAGGCGCTCGTAGACGAGCTGGGCCAGGTCGTCGTGGAGCATGCCCTGGATGATGTCGTTCTCGTGCACGCCGTCCTTCGCGGCGCGCGCGAGGGACTTGTCGACCGTGTCGCGGATGTCGTCGAGCAGGCTCTCGGCCTCGTCCGGGAACGGGACGCCGCGGAAGATGACCTCGGGCTCGGCCACCGACGTGCCGTCCTGCTCGGAGATCGTCGCGACGACGACGAAGATGCCGTCCGCGCTGAGCATGCGCCGGTCGCGCAGCGCCACGTCGGCGACGTCGCCGATCTCGACGCCGTCGACGAACACCATTCCCGCGCGCTCGGGCTTGCCGAAGCGCGCGCCCTTGGCGCTGAGCTCCAGCGGCAGGCCGTTCTCGCCCTTGAAGATGTTCTCCGCCGGGACCCCGACGGCCTCGGCGAGCCTGCCGTGCAGCTCCAGGCGCTTGTAGTCGCCGTGGAAGGGCATGACGTACTTCGGCTTGGTCAGGTTGAGCATGAGCTTCAGCTCTTCGGCGTAGCCGTGCCCGGAGGCGTGGATCGGCGCGTCGCGCGCGGTGATCACGGTCGTCCCGATGTGGAACAGGCGGTCGATCGTCTCGTTGACCGCCCGCTCGTTGCCGGGGATCGGGGTCGCCGCGAAGACGATCGTGTCACCGCGGCGCAGCTCGACCTGCGGGTGGTCGGAGAAGGCCATCCGGCGCAGCGCGCTCAGCGGCTCGCCCTGGGACCCCGTCGAGACGATCACGAGCTTCTCGTCCGGGAAGCTGTCGATCTCGCGCGGCTGCACGAGCATGCCGTCGGGGATGTCGATGTGCCCGAGCGACTTGCCGATGTTGATGTTCTTGCGCATCGAGCGGCCCAGCAGCGCGACCTTGCGGCCGAGCTGGTCGGCGGCGTCGACCACCTGCTGGACGCGGTGGATGTTCGAGGCGAAGCACGTGACGACGATGCGGCCCTCGCAGCGCGCGAACGTCTGCTCCAGGTGCGGGCCCACGCCCGACTCGCTGGGGCTGAAGCCCGGGCGGTCGGCGTTCGTCGAGTCGCCGCAGAGCAGCAGCAGGCCGTCGGCGCCCAGCTGCGCCAGGCGCGCGACGTCGGCGGGCTTGCCGTCGACGGGCGTCTGGTCGAACTTGTAGTCGCCGGTGATCAGGACGGTGCCCACGTCGGTCGTCACGGCGACGGCCATGGCGTCCGGGATCGAGTGGGTCATGTGGATCAGCTCGACGTCGAACGGCCCCAGCTCGAGGTGCTCGCCGGCCTTGACGTCCTCGACGTCGAGGTCCTTCAGGCGGTGCTCGTCGAGCTTGGAGCGGGCCATCGCCATCGTCAGCGGCGCGCCGAAGATCGGCGGCAGCTCGGCGCCCTCGGCGCGCAGCTCGCGCAGGACCCAGGGCAGCGCCCCGAGGTGGTCCTCGTGGCCGTGCGTGATGACGATGCCCTCGATGTCGTCGACGCGGCCGCGCAGGTAGGAGAAGTCGGGCAGGACGAGGTCGATGCCGACCATCTCCGCCGTCGGGAAGCGCAGCCCCACGTCGACGATCAGGAGCTTGTCCTCGACCTCGAGGACCGTCATGTTCTTGCCGATCTCGCCGATCCCGCCGAGCGGCAGGACGCGCATGGTTCCGGGTGTCATGCCTGTGCCGTCTCGAGCAGGCCGTGGCGCGCGAGCGCGCCGCGCACGACCTCGAGCTCGTCGTCGCTGGCCTCGACGAGCGGCAGGCGCGGGATGCCGACGGGGCGGCCGAGCAGGCCGAGCCCCGCCTTGATCGTCATCGCCAGCGGGCCGACGCCGAGCGCTCCGAAGAGATCCTGCAGACCGGCGTCGATCGCGGCGCGCTGATCGGGCTCGCTGACCATGCGCTGCATCTCCGGCCCGACGAAGTGGCTCGCGGTGAGGATCCCGCCCGCCCCGCCCATGTCGAGGACGCGCGCCAGCACGTCGTCGTTGCCGGCGTAGACGTCGAGGCCGTCGACGAGCGCGAGGTTGTCGTTGTTGGCCTGCTTGACGCCCTCGATGTGGTCGAGCTGCGCCAGTTCGGCGAGAAGGTCGTTCGGCATGTCCGATCCGGTGCGCTGGGGAATGTTGTAGAGCAGGATCGGCCGGTCGGCGGCGCGCGCGACCTCGCGGTAGTGCGCGATGATCCCCCGGCGGTTGGGCCGGTTGTAATAGGGGTTGACCGACAGCAGCGCGTCGGCGCCGAGCTCGCAGGCGCGCGCCGTCAGGGCGACCGCGTGGCGGGTGTCGTTGGACCCGACGCCGGCGACGATCGACGCGCCCTCCGGGCACTCGCGGACGGCGAGGTCGATCAGCCCGAGGTGCTCCTCGTCGCTGAGCGTCGCCGCCTCGCCGGTCGTCCCGGCGACGACGAAGCCGTCCGAGCCGTTGGCCGCCAGATGGTGCATCAGGGCGACGAACGCGTCGCCGTCGACGCGCTGATCGCTGTCGAAGGGTGTGACGATGGCCGTCAGGATGGCGCCGAGCGAGGCCACGCGGTGAGCCTAGCGTCTCGGCGCGTGTGTCCGCCCGTCGCTGCACACTGGATGCATGCCCCCGCCCCGGCCCGCCGCGACCGCACGCGAGGAGGCCGGAGCCCCGGCCGACCCGTCGGCGCGCAGCCTGCAGGCGGAGGTGATGGCGCTGCGCTGGACGGCACCCGAGGGCGGGTTCGCCGTCGTCGGCGCACTGACCGACGACGGCGACGAGGTGACGCTGACGGGCACGCTCGACCACGTCCACGAGGGCGAGCTGCTCGAGGTCCAGGGCGCCTGGCGCCGGCACGCAAGGCACGGCTGGCGCTTCGAGGTCGAGCGCGTGCGCTCGGCGGGCCCGGTGAGCGATGCGGCGCTGCTCAACGTCCTGTCGGCCGTCAAGCACGTCGGCCCCGGCGGCGCGGCGTGGCTGCTCGAGCGCCACGGATCGGACGTGCTCGAGGTCGTCGACCGCGACCCGCGCGCGCGCCTGCGCGAGGTCCCGGGCATCGGGCCGGCGCGGATCGGCGCCGCGGTGCGCTCGTGGGAGCGCCAGCGCGGGCGCCGCGCGCTGCGCCTGTTCCTCTCCGAGCACGACGTGCCCGCCGCCGCCGCGGCGCGGATCGAGCGCGCGTTCGGGCCGGAGGCGATCGATCGCCTGCGCGCCGATCCCTACGCCGCCGCCGAGGTCGAGGGCGTCGGCTTCGCCACCGCCGACGCGCTGGCGCGTGCGCTCGGCACCGACCCCGGCGCCCCCGAGCGGCTCGACGCCGGCGTGCTGCACGCGCTCGAGGACGCCGGGACCGACGGCAACTGCCTGCTGCCGCGTGAGGAGCTGGCACGCCGCGCGGGGATGCTGCTCGGCAGCGACGTCGAGGGTCGGCTCGATGAGCTGGTCGCGCGCGGGCGCCTGGTCGCCGACGGCGACCTGCTGGCGGACCCGGCGATGGACCGCCTCGAGCGGCGCCTCGCGCGCCGCGCCCGCGCCCTGGTGGACGACGACGCGCCGCTGTCGCTGCACCGCGTCGAGCGCCCCTCGGGCGGCGCGTTCGTCCCCACTGACGCGCAATGGGCCGTGGTCGATGCCGTGCTGGCCAGCCGCCTGGCGATCCTCACGGGCGGCCCGGGGACCGGCAAGACGGCGACGATGCGCGCGCTCGTCGACCTCGTCAGGGCCAACGGCCGCACGGTGCGGCTGTGCGCGCCGACCGGCAAGGCCGCCCGGCGCCTGGCGGAGGCGACCGGGGCGCGGGCCACGACGATCCACCGCCTGCTCGGGTGGGTGCCCGGCGAGGGCTTCGAGCGCGGGCCGGACGACCCGATCCCCGGGACGGACGTGCTCGTCGTCGACGAGGCGAGCATGCTGTCCGTCCAGCTGGCCGACGCGCTGCTCGGCGCGGTCGGCCCGCGCACGCACGTGCTGCTCGTCGGCGACGTCGATCAGCTCGCACCGGTCGGCCCGGGGCGCGTCCTGGAGGACCTGATCGCGTCGGACCTGGTCCCGACCGTGCGCCTGACGGAGGTCTTCCGGCAGGCGGCGCGGTCGCTGATCGTGCGCGCCGCCCACGCGATCAACGCGGGCGCGGCGCCCCCGACGGCGGCCGGGCCCGGCGACGTGCGCGACTTCTACGTGATCAGCCACGAGCAGCCCGAGGCGATGTTCGAGGAGATCGCCGGCCTGGCCGCCGAGCGCCTGCCGGCCCACTACGGGCTCGACGCCCGCGCCGACGTGCTCGTCCTCTCGCCCATGCACAGGGGTCCCGTCGGGGTCGATGCGCTGAACACGGCGCTGCGCGCGCGGCTGAACCCCGACGGCGCGGCGATCCCGGGGACGGCGCTGCGGGTCGGCGACCGCGTGATCCAGACCCGCAACGATCACGAGCGCGAGCTGATGAACGGCGAGCTGGGCGTCCTCGCCCACCACGACCGCGAGCGCGACCGCGTGCTGCTCGCGTGCGACGACGGCCGGCGGATCGCGCTGGGGACGGACGAGCTGGGAACGCTGCGCCTGGCGCACGCGATCTCCGTGCACAAGGCGCAGGGCAGCCAGGCGCCGGCCGTCGTCTTCCCCGTCTTCCGCGGGCACCACGTGATGCTGACGCGCAACCTGCTCTACACGGCGGTGACGCGCGCCGAGCGGGTCTGCGTGCTCGTGGTCCAGCCCGGTGCGCTGCGCACGGCGCTCGGGCGCCTGGACACGCGCCGGCGCTACACGCGCCTGGCACGGCTCGTCGCCGAGTGACGCCGCCTCAGCGGCGGTCCAGCGCGTCGGTGTAGCGGCGCGGCACCCGTGGCGGCGCGGGTCCGCCCGCGCGCTCCCAGAGCGTCACGACGACGAGTTCGCCGCCGCTGCGGTGCAGGCGGCAGACGAAGACGAGCGCGCGGTCGGTGAGGTCGGCGACGTAGCGCGAGCCGCGGGCACCGCGCGCCCCCGGGGGAGGTGTCTCGCTCACGCGTCCCGCCTCCCAGGCGCGCCGCACACGGGCGATGATCTCGGCGCCCGGGTCGAGCGTGCCCGCGACGCGCTGGCGGAAGCGCTCGGCGGCGTGGTCGGTCACGGCGATCAGCATCAGAGCTCCAGGCGGTAGCGCGCGGCCGGCTCGTCCCAGCGCTGGGGCTCGTTCCCCGGGCCGGCCGCGTCGAGGACCCAGCCGCGATCCTCGTAGAAGCCACGCGCCTGACCGTTCTCGGCGAAGACCCAGAGCGTCGCCCGCACCGATCCGCGGTCGCGCAGCCGCCCTTCGGCATGTCCGAGCAGCCGCGTCCCCAGGCCTGCGCCCTGGGCGGGCGGGTCGACGTAGAGGGCATCGAGCGACCCGGTCAGCGGGGTCGCGTCACGGTCGGTGCTCTCGCTGATCGCCGCATAGCCGACGACGCGCCCCTCGGCCTCCGCGACCCAGATCTCGCGCCGCGGCTCCTGGATCCGCCCGACCCAGCGCGGCGCGAGGTTCTCGACCGTGCGCCCGGCGAGCGCCTCGGGCGAGACGAACGCGGTGTGCGAGTGCCACCAGGTGCGCACGGCGATGCCCGCGATCGCCTCGGCGTCGGCGACCTGCGCGCGCCGCAGCCTCACAGCAGGTGCTCGAGCCCGATGAGGGGTGATGAGGTGAGCGACGCGACCCGGCGCACGGCGAGCAGCACGCCCGGCATGAACGACTGGCGCCCCAGCGAGTCGTGGCGGATCGTGAGCGTCTCCTCCAGCCCGCCGAAGATGACCTCCTGGTGGGCGACGAGCCCGGGCAGGCGCACGGAGTGGATCGGCACGTCCGCGTCCATCGCCGGGCGCATCAGGTCCGCCGTGCGCGCCGCGGTGCCGCTCGGCGCGTCGAGCTTGCGGTCGTGGTGGAGCTCGATGATCTCGGCCTTGGGGAAGTGCTCGGCGGCCTGCGCGGCGAACTGCATCATCAGCACGGCGCCGATCGCGAAGTTCGGGGCGATGAAGACGTTCGCGCCGTGCTCGGCGCGCAGCGGCTCGACGTCGAAGCCGGTCGTCCCGATCACGACGTGCACGCCGGCGCGAACGCACTGCAGCGCGTTCTCCAGCGCGGTGTCGGGCCGCGTGAAGTCGACGACCACGTCGGCTTCCGGCAGGACGTCGGCGAGCGTCGTGTCGAGCGCCGGGTCCGCGCGCCCGGTGAGCTCCATGCCCGTGGCGCCCTCGACGGCGCCGCAGACGGTCGCCCCCATGCGCCCCGCGGCGCCGGCGACGGCGACGCGAATCGGCGCGCCCATCAGGCGACCTCGGCGAGCGCGGGCGCGATCGGCTCGAGCGCGGTGCGGAAGGCGTCCTCCTGCGGCCCGATGCCGGCGGCGCTGATGCGCTCCGGCGCGTACAGGTCGCGCACGAGGTCGACGACCTCCTCGCCGGTGACGGCGTCGATGCGATCGATCAGCTCGTCGACGCTGAGCACCGGCAGCCCGGCGAGGACCGCGCCGCCGAGGCGGCTCATCCGCGCGGAGGTCGACTCCAGGCCGAGCACGAGCCTGCCCTGGGCGTGCTCCTTGGCGCGCACGAGCTCGTCGGAGGCGATGCCGTCCTGGCGCAGGCGCTCGAGCTCGTCGGCGACGACCTGCAGCCCGACGGCGACGTTGTCCGGCCGCGTGCCGAGGTAGATCCCGATCTGCCCGGTGCCGGCGAAGGACTGGTGGAAGGAGAAGATGCTGTAGGCCAGCCCGCGGCGCTCGCGGACCTCCTGGAAGAGGCGCGAGGAGGACGTGCCGCCGAGCACGGTGTCCAGCACGCGCATCGCGTAGCGCCGCTCGTCGTCGCGCGCGATGCCCGGCGCGCCGAGCGCGAGGTGGTACTGCTCGGTGTCCTTGGCGATGAAGCGCACGCGCGCGGCGCGGTCGGCGCCCTTCTCGGGCGGCGGTGGCGGCGACGGGGCGCGGCGGCCCGCGCGATCGAAGCCCTGCGCGGCCTTCACGAGGCGCACGAGCGTGCTGTGGTCGACCGAGCCGGCGGCGGCGACGACGAGGTCGCCCGGCGCATAGCGCTCGGTGTGGAAGGCCCGCAGCGCCTCCGCGTCGGCGGCCCCGACGCTCTCGCGGGTACCGATCACCGGGCGCCCGAGCGGATGGTCCGGGAAGACGGCCTCGCCGAGGATGTCGAAGACCCGGTCGGTCGGGTCGTCCTCGTACATCGCGATCTCCTCGACCACGATGCGGCCCTCGGCCTCGAGCTCGTCGGAGGCGATCAGCGGGCGCCAGACCATGTCGGACATCACGTCGAACGCGCGCTCCAGGTGCACGTCGAGCACGCGGCTGTAGACCGAGGTCGACTCCTTGCCGGTGCCGGCGTTCAGCTCGGCTCCCATTCCGTCGAAGATCTGGTCGATCTCCAGCGAGGCGTAGCTGTTGGTCCCGCGGAACAGCATGTGCTCCAGCAGGTGCGACCAGCCGGCGGCGGGCTCGTCCTCCATCGACGAGCCCGTGCCGACGAAGAAGCCCAGGGCCGCGGATCGCACGGAGGGCATCGCCTCCGTCACGACCCGCACCCCGGACTCCAGGGTGGTCAGGCGGTGACCCGAGGTCACCAGATGCCCCGGATCAGCCGCGATCGGGATCGCTGTCGCCGCGACGGTGACGCGGGCGGCCCGAGCCGCGATCGCCGCCACGTCCGCCGCGATCGCCGCCGCCGTTGCGGTCACGCCGCGGGCCACGGTCGCCGCCGCCCCCGCCGCTGCCGCCGCTGGAGACGACCGACGCGAGCTCCTCGTTGGACTTGCCGGCGATCGACGGGTCGCTCGAGAGGCGCAGGCCGATGCGGCCGCGCTCGCGGTCGACCTCGACCACCTTGACCTGGATCTCGTCGCCGCGGTTGAGCACGTCCTCCACGTTCTCGACGCGCTGGCCGGGCGAGACGTTGGAGATGTGCAGCAGGCCGTCGGTGCCCTTGGCCAGCTCGATGAAGGCGCCGAAGGTCGTCGTCTTGACGACCTTGCCGGTGAACTCGTCGCCGACCTCGACCTCCTTCATCATCGAGCGGATGCGTTCGGCGAGCGCCTCGCCGAGCTCGCCGTTGGCCGAGTAGATCAGCACGGCGCCCTCGTCGTTGACGTCGATCTGGGACTCGAACTCGTCGGACAGGCCGCGGATCGTCTCGCCGCCCTTCCCGATCAGCAGTCCGATCTGCGACGGGTCGATCTGCACCTGGATGATGCGCGGCGCGTGCGGCGAGAGCTCGGCGTTCGGCTCCGCGATCACGGCCTTCATCTGGCCCAGGATGTTCAGCCGGGCGTCACGCGCCTGGCTGAGCGCGTCGCGCAGGATGTCGAACGTCAGGCCCGAGATCTTGATGTCCATCTGGATCGCGGTGATGCCCGCCTCGGTGCCGGCGACCTTGAAGTCCATGTCGCCGAGGTGATCCTCGACGCCGGCGATGTCGGTGAGGACGATGTAGTCGTCGCCCTCCTTGATCAGGCCCATCGCGATGCCGGCGACCGGCGCCTTGATCGGCACGCCCGCCTGCATCAGCGACAGCGACGAGCCGCAGACCGACGCCATCGAGGACGAGCCGTTGGACTCGAGGATGTCGGAGACCACGCGGATCGTGTACGGGAAGTCCTCGGTGCTCGGGACGACCGGGACCAGTGCACGCTCGGCGAGCGCGCCGTGGCCGATGTCGCGGCGCTTGGGCCCGCGCAGGAACCCGGCCTCACCGACCGAGAAGGGCGGGAAGTTGTAGTGGTGCCAGTAGTAGCGGTTCTTCTCGAGCCCGAGCGTGTCGAGCCGCATCTCCTCCTTCATCGTGCCCAGCGTGGCCACCGAGATGGCCTGCGTCTGGCCGCGCGTGAAGAGCGCGGAGCCGTGCGTGCGCGGGGCGACGCCGACCTCGATCGAGATGTCGCGGATCTGGTCGGCCGAGCGCCCGTCAGGGCGCTTCTTCTGGACGGCGATGCGGTTGCGGATCGTCGCCTTCTCGAGCTTCGCGAACGCCGCCTGGGCGTCGGCGCGCTTGGTCGGGTAGTCGGCAGCCTCGGGGTCGCCGGCGTAGTGCTCGACGATCGCCTGCTCGACCTCCTTCGTCGCGTCCTGGCGGGCGAGCTTGTCCTCGACCTGGGTGGCGGCGTCGAGCGCGGCGCCGTGCGAGGCGCGGATCGCGTCGAGCAGCGACTCGTCGATGGACGGCGCCTCGACGACGAGCTTCTCCTTGCTCGCCTTTGCGGCGAGATCGCGCTGCAGCGCGCAGAGCTTCTTGATCTCGCCATGGGCGATGTCGAGCGCGTCGAGGATCTCGGCCTCCGAGATCTCCGTGGCGCCGGCCTCGACCATGAGGATCGCGTCCTCGGTCCCGGCCACGACGAGGTCGAGGTCGGTGTCGTGCAGGAGCGACTCCTCCGGCGGGTTGACGACGAAGTTGCCGTCGATCTTGCCGATGCGCACCGCGCCGACCGGCGTCGGGAGCGGCACCTCGGAGATCATCAGCGCGGCGGACGCGCCGTTCATCGCGAGGATGTCGTAGGAGTTGACGTGGTCGATGCTCAGCGGGAGCGCGACCAGCTGCGTCTCGTAGTGCCAGCCCTTGGGGAACAGCGGGCGGATCGGACGATCGATCATCCGGGCGGTGAGCGTGCCCTTCTCACCCGCGCGGCCCTCGCGCTTGAAGAACGAGCCGGGGATCTTGCCCGCGGCGTACATGCGCTCCTCGACGTCGACGGTCAGCGGCAGGAAGTCGACATCGCGCAGGTTGCCGACGGTGGCGGTGCAGAGCACCATCGTGTCGCCCTGGCGCACGACGACGGCGCCGCCGGCCTGCTTGGCCATCTTCCCGGTCTCGAAGGAGATCTCGGAACCGGCGATCTCGACGGAGACCGTCGTCACGGCTTGCGTACTCATGAAGTTGTGAACCCTCTTTCGCGAGCCGTCTTCGGATCCCACGGCCCGTGTCTCATTGCTTCTCTCTGTATCCGAACCCGTTCATCCTAGCCGCCGCAGCCAGGAATGTGGGATCGGGTGCGCCCTGGTGCAGCTCGCCGCCGACGATCAGCGCGGGGGTCGTCGCGGCGCCCGCGCGCAGCGCCTGGCCGACGTCGCGCTCTACGCGCGCGAGCGTCACCGGATCGCGCCGGTCGGCGTCGAAGCGCTCGACATCCAGGCCCAGGCGCTCGCACAGCGCCCACAGATGCGGGTCGTCGACGTGACCCTGATCGGCGTACAGCGCATCGTGGAACTCCCAGAAGGCGCCCTGCCGCGCGGCGGCCTCGGCGGCCAGCGCGGCCGCGAGCGCCCGCGGATGCCGGGCACGCAGCGCGAAGTGGCGAAAGCACGTGCGCAGCGGTGCGGCCGCGAGCAGCTCGGCCGTCACCGCGCAGCGCGGGCACGTGAAGTCCGCGAAGACGATCACCAGCGGTGCATCCGGTGCCCCGCGGACGTGGTCGTCCTCCCCGAGCGGCGGCACCGGGGCGCTGGTGAGCTCGCGCATCGCCGCCAGCCTACGATCCGGTGCCGCGCGAACGCCGTACTCCCCCGGTATGCGGATCCACACGCTTCGGCGCGAGCAGCTCCTCGACGGCACGCCCGCGGAGGTCTTCCCGTTCTTCGCGGATGCCCACAACCTCGAGGCGATCACGCCGCCGCTGCTGCGCTTCACCGTCATCACGCCGCGGCCGATCACGATGCAGGTCGGCACCCTGATCGAGTACCGCCTGCGCGTGCACGGCCTGCCGGTGCGCTGGCAGACGCTGATCCAGGAGTGGACGCCGGGTGAGCGCTTCGTCGACGTGCAGCTGCGCGGGCCCTACGCGCTGTGGCACCACACGCACGAGTTCGAGCCGGCCGGCGAGGGCCGCACGCGCATGATCGACACCGTCCGCTACGCGGTCGGCTACGGCGCCGCCGGCGAGCTGGCCCACCGGCTGTTCGTGGGCCGCGACGTGCGCGCGATCTTCGAGCACCGGGCGACGGTCCTTGGTGACGTCCCCCTGCAAGGGTCTGATCTGCGGAGGCAGATCAGAGATCGCGCCGGCGAAGCCGGCGCACCCTAGACGTCGCCCGCCGCCCAGCGCGCGGCGTAGCCGGTCAAGTCGCGCCGCGGCGCTGCCGACACCAGAGCCGTGGTGTCGGGTCTGCTCCGCGCTCATCGAGGCCTTGCCGCTCTGGCTCTCGCCGGTGCCTGCTTCGGTGCGCGCCTCGCGCTCGTCGAGGGGCAGGCCGAGCGACCGGATCCGGTCCGCAGGGCGATGCTGCAGACTGCAGCGGGGGGAGCACTCGAACCGACCCACGGACCCCCGCGTGACGGCACCTGGCTCGCGCGCGGCGTGGTGCGAGCCGTCATCGGCGCGGACGACGTGCGCGTCGGCACGGTGTTCGTCCGGCGCTGGACCGTCTACGAGCACTGCGACGCCGTCGCCTGCCGCCCGTGGCTGCGCCGCCAGGCGGGAACGGGCTGGGAGGAGGCCCCGCTGGTTCGGGTCGGCAGCGCCTTCCGCGCGGTCTTCAACGTGGCTGAGCACGGATGCGACGACGCCGGGATCGCTGATCCGAGTGGCCTGCAGCGTGCCTTCGAGGTCTCGGTGGATCGCTCGCGCACCCGTCTGCGGGCCGTCGAGGTGCACGCCGGCGCCTATCAGGGGTGCGGTCCCGGCGGCGTGATCGGGACGCGCTTGGGCACGGTCACCTGGGAGGCCGGGTATCGCTCCTCCTCGTGCAGCGCGACCGTCGTCTGCAAGCTCCACGTCGACGGCCCGCGCAGCAACGGCTGGCGGCCGATCTGATCCGGGGCGCCGGCGGAACGAAACCGGTCTCTGATCTGCTCCGGCAGATCAGACCCTTTCAGGGGGACGTCACCCCAGCAGGTCGAACACGACGTTGACCCCGGGCAGCACGCCCGGGTTCTCGGCCAGGTAGCTCGCCGTCACGACGCCGTCGGGCCCGATCACGACGATCGCGCGGTTCGTCATCCCGCCGGGCTCGAAGTAGGCGCCGAAGGCGCGCGCCGCGGCGCCCTTGGGCTCGAAGTCGCTGAGCTGCGGGATCGTCACGCCGAGCTTCTCGCGGAAGGCGGTCTGCGAGAGCGAGGGGTCGGTGGAGACGCCGTAGATGTCGGCGCCCTTGGCCCGGATCTCGCCGAGCACCTCCTCGTAGACCTGGAACTGGTCGGTGCAGACGGGGCTGAACGCGAACGGGTAGAAGACGAGGACCGTCGTCTTCCCCTCGAGATCGAGGTTCGTGAACGGGACGCCGTCCTCGGTCTGCAGCTTGAAGGGCGGAACCGTGGCGCCGGGCGCGATGATCGCCATCGCGGCGGTTACTTGCGCAGGCCGAGCTCGCGGACCAGGCCGCGATACGCCTCGAGGTCGCTCTTCTGCAGGTAGTTCAGCAGGCGGCGGCGCTGCCCGACGAGCATCAGGAGGCCGCGCCGGGAGGCGTGGTCCTTCTTGTGCTCGCGCAGGTGCTCGGTGAGGTCGTTGATCCGCTGCGTGAGCAGCGCGACCTGGACGCGGGTGTTCCCCGTGTCGGCCTCGTTCGCCCCGAACTGGGCGACGATCTCACGGGTCTTCTCAGGCGAAAGCGTGGTCATGTGCGGCGCAGAACGGTAGCAGCACGCCTCACGACGCGGCGGCGGCCACGCCGCGCGCCTCGTCGACGTCGCGGCCCATCTGCTCGACGAGCGCGTCGACGTCCTCGAAGCGGCGCTCGCCGCGCAGACGCGTGAGGAACTGGACCCGCAGGTCCGTGTCGTACAGGTCGCCGTCGAATTCGAGCAGGTGGGCCTCGATCAGCTCGCCCAGGCCGCTGTGGAACGTGGGACGCACCCCGACGTTCACCGCGGCGGCGTGCCAGGCGCCGTCGGCGGTGCGCGCGCGGCACGCGTAGACGCCGTGCCCCGGCGTGCAGGCGCCCTCGCGCGGGACGAGGTTCGCGGTCGGGAAGCCGAGTGTGCGCCCGCGCTCGTCGCCATGGGTCACCGGGCCGTCGACGACGAACGGCTCGCCGAGCAGGCGCCCGGCGTACGCCACCGCCCCGCCGAGGACGAGCCCGCGGATGTGGCTGGAGCTCACGACCTCGCCGTCGACCTCGAGCAGCGGCACGACGCGCGTCTCGTAGCGCTCGTCCGCGCACAGCATCGCGGGATCGCCCTGCGCACGGTTGCCGAAGTGGAAGTTCTCGCCCACGCTGACGTGCGTGGCCCCCAGGCGCCCGACGAGCACGTCGTCCAGGAACTGCTGCGCGCTGCGCGCAGCGAACTCGCGATCGAATGGGATGACGACGAGCTCCTGCGCCCCGAGCCCGCCGACCAGCTCGGCCTTGCGCTCGAGGGTCGTCAGCAGCTTCGGCTCGCTGCCCGGCGCGACGACCGACACGGGGTGCGGGTCGAAGGTCAGCACGGTGTCGGCGCCCGCGATCACTTCGCGGTGGCCGAGGTGCACGCCGTCGAACGTGCCGACGGCGACGCGCCGCGGGCGCGACGCGACGTCGGGGAGCAGGGTGATCCTCACGCCCGGAACCCTACGACGGGCTTGAGCAGTCCGTCCTCCCGCCGCTGGGCGAGGGCGATCGGGCCCTGCGCGTCGAGCAACAGGACCTCCGGCGGACCGTCCGGGAGCTCCCACCCCGCGCGCGGCGGGGCGATCGGCTCCGGCGGCTCGATCGCCACGCCGTTCGCGGCGCGCCGCGCGAGGTCGCCGTCGATGCGCAGCGAGGCGAAGAAGCCGAGCGCCTGCTGCATCGGGATCACGCGCTGCGGGTCGGCGTCCTCGATGCGCAGCGGTCCGATCCGCGTGCGCCGCAGCTCCTCGGTGTAGGCGTCGCCGAGGTCGGCGATCAGGCTGCGCACGTACGTCCCGGACGAGCAGACGATCCGGAAGCCGGCGCGGTCGTCCTCGCGCCAGAGCTCCTCGAAGGCATGGACCGTGACCACGCGCTCGGGGATGACGACCGTCTCGCCGCGGCGAACGCGCTCGTAGGCGCGCGTCCCGTCGATGCGGATCGCGCTGTAGGCGGGCGGTCGCTGGCGGATCGTGCCGGTCGGGAGCACGAGCTCCCCGGGCGGGCCGGTCCCGGTCTGCGTGATCTCGCCGTCGGGGTCGCCGGTCGTCGAGACCGCGCCGAAGCGGGCGACCGCCAGGTACTCCTTCGGCAGTGCGGTGAAGAAGCGCTGCACGCGCCGCGCGCGGCCGACGAGGACGATCAGCAGCCCGGTCGCGAACGGGTCGAGCGTGCCGGCATGCCCCGCCTTGCGCTCCCCCAGCCCGCGGCGCACCATCGTCGTGATGTCGTGCGAGGTCCTGCCGGCCGCCTTGTCTGCGAGGACGACGCCGTCCATTGCCGCCCGTGAGGCTCTCAGAGCTGCGCCGCGACCTGCTCGCGCAGGAAGCTGACGAGCTCGGCCGGCGTGAGCGCGGTCGAGAAGCCGGCGGCCGCCTTGTGGCCACCGCCGCCGCCCGCGCGCGAGATCAGGGAGACGTCGACGTCGCCGTCGCCGGAGCGCAGGGAGACCTTCCAGCGCCCGCTGCCGTCGAGGAGCTCGCGGGCGAGCGCGGCGACCTTCGTGCCCTCGATGGCGCGCAGGCGGTCGACGACGCCCTCGGTGTAGCTCTCCTCGGCGCCCGTCTGGCGGAAGTCCTCGGCACTCAGCTGCGTCATCGCCAGGGCGCCGCCGACGTAGCGCGAGGTCCGCGACAGCGCGAGCGCGAACAGCCGCAGCTTGGGCTCCGGCCAGCCCTCGTAGATGCGGCGGTAGATCGCGCTGACGTCGATGCCCGCCTCGATCATCTCGGCGGCCATGATGTGCGCGAGCGCGCCGGTGTTCTCGTACATGAAGCGGCCGGTGTCGGTGATCAGGCCGACGTACAGCGACTCGGCGATCTCGCGCGTGGGCGCCACACCGAGGCTGCGCATGAGGTCCCAGACGATCTCCGCCGTGCACGAGGCGTCCACGACCACGTGGTTGATCGTCCCGAAGCGCGTGTTGTCGTGGTGGTGGTCGATGTTGAGGATCTCGGCGCCCTCGCGGTGGAAGGCCTCGACCGGGCTGCGGTCGATGTTCCCGCAATCCAGGAAGACGATCGTGCGGTCCTCGACGTCGGCCGGCACCTCGGAGATGACCCCGCCGAGGTCCATCCAGCGGTACTCGTAGGGCAGCGGGAACTCACCGGCGCAGACGAACATCAGCGCGTCCTTGCCCAGCGCGGTGAGGATCCCGTGCATCGCGGTCAGTGAGCCGAGCGCGTCGCCGTCGGGATGCTCGTGGGTCAGCAGGACGAAGCGCTCGCGCGCGAGGAGCGTGTCCAGCACCTGCTGGCGGGCGTCGACGCCCGTCTCGTGCGTGGTGCTCACGCCGTCCCCTCCGACCCGTCGGCGATGTCCCTGATCAACGCCTCCAGGCGCGCGGCGCGCAGCGCCGTGTCGTCGAGCTCGAACTCGAGCGTCGGCGTGCGCTTCATGCGCAGCTGGCGGCCCACCTCGCGCTGCAGGACCCCGTGGGCGGAGCGCAGGCCATCGAGGCACGCGGCGCGTGCCTCCTCGTCGCCGAGGACGCTCACATGGACCCGCGACTGACGCAGATCCGGACTGGTGTTGACGTCAGTGACGGTCACGAACCCGACCCGGGGATCCTTCACGTGCTTGGTGATCGCGTCGGCGAGCACCTCGCGCACAGCCTCGTCGACACGGCGCATCCGTGCGCTCCTCATCCTACCCCCCGCTCACGCGGCTGCCGGACGAGCGTCCGCTCCGAGCACGGGCCCATCAGGGCCTCACGCGAGCTCGCGCTCGACCTTGCGCGTCTCGAAGGCCTCCAGCACGTCGCCCTCCTTGACGTCCTGGAAGTTTGCCAGCACGATGCCGCACTCGAAGCCCGAGGCGACCTCGCGCACGTCCTCGTTGAAGCGCTTGAGGCTCGCGAGGGTCGTCTCGTAGACCACGGTGCCGTCGCGCACGACGCGGATCCGCGCGCTGCGCGTGATCTTGCCGTCCGTGACGTAGCAGCCGGCGATCGTGCCGATCTTCGAGGCCTTGAACGTCTGGCGCACCTCGGCCTGGCCGAGCGTGTCCTCGACCTCCTCGGGCTCGAGCATGCCGGACATCGCGTCGCGCAGCTCGTCGAGCGCCTTGTAGATCACCGCGTAGGTGCGGATCTCCACGCCTTCGCGCTCGGCCACGGCGCGCGCGTCGCCGACCGGGCGCACGTTGAAGCCCAGGATGACGGCATCGGAGGCGGCGGCGAGCATGACGTCGGACTCGTTGATGCCGCCCACGCCGCTGTGGATGATGTTGACGACGACCTCGTCCTGCGGCAGCTTGGCGATCTCGTCCTCGAAGGCCTCCAGCGAGCCGGAGACGTCGGCCTTCAGCACGAGGTTGAGGTCCTTGAGCACGCCCTCCTGGATGCCGTGGAAGAGTTCGTCGAAGGAGACCTTGCGGCCGGCGCGGCGGGCCTGGGCCTCGTTCTTGAGCCGGATCGACCGCTCGTTGGCCTGCTGGCGGGCCGTCTTGTCGTTGTCGACGACGCGCACGTACTCACCGGCGTCCGGGACGCCGTCGAAGCCGAGCACCTCGACCGGGTCGCCGGGCCTGGCCGCCTCGGTGCGGGCGCCGGTGTAGTCCTGCATCGCGCGGACCTTGCCCCAGTGGGGGCCGGCCACGAGCGAGTCACCGACGCGCAGCGTGCCGCGCTGGATCAGCACGGTGACGACCGGGCCGCGGCCCGGATCGAGCTTGGACTCGATGACGACGCCGCTCGCCTCGGTGTTCGGGTTGGCCTTGAGCTCCTCGAGCTCGGTGACGACGAGGATCGTGTCGAGCAGATCGTCGAGGCCGACGTGGGTCTTGGCCGAGACGTCGACGTACTCGGTCTCGCCGCCCCAGTCGGAGGGCTGCAGCCCGCGCGTGGTCATCTCGGTGCGCACGCGCGTGGGGTCGGCGCCCTCCTTGTCGATCTTGTTGACGGCGACGATGACCGGGACCTCGGCGGCCTTCGCGTGGTCGATCGCCTCGTCGGTCTGCGGCTTGGGGCCGTCGTCGGCGGCCACCACGACCACGGCGACGTCGGTGACCTTCGCGCCGCGGGCGCGCATCGCGGTGAAGGCCTCGTGGCCCGGCGTGTCGAGGAAGGTGATCGTGCGATCGCCGTGGTGGACCTGGTAGGCGCCGATGTGCTGCGTGATGCCGCCGGCCTCGCCGGCGACGACATCCGCCTCGCGGATCGCGTCCAGCAGCGACGTCTTGCCGTGGTCGACGTGGCCCATGATCGTGACGACCGGCGGGCGCTCGACGAGATCGGCGTCGGCGTCGTCGAACTCCGGCTCGAGCTCGTCCTCGTCGGACGCGCCCACGACCTCGACCTGTTTGCCCAGCGCCTCGGCGAGGATCATGATCGCCTCGTCGGAGAGCGTCTGCGTGAGGGTCGCCATCTCGCCCATGGTCATGAGCTGCTTGATGATCTCCGGGACGCCCACGCCCAGGTACTCGGCGACGTCCTTGACGGTCGAGCCCGAGGCGATCTTGACCTCGTCGGTCGCGGACTGCGCGGAGGTGTCGAGGGCCTGCAGCGGCGTGTCGTCGAAGCGCCTGCGGCCGCGGCGGCGCGGGCGGCGCTGCGGGAAGCCGCCGACGGGCGGGCCGCCGGGGCCCCCTGGCCCGCCGGGGCGCCGCGAGGCCTGCGAGTCGATGACGACGCGGCGCTTGCCGCCGGCGCCGGCGCCGCCCTCGCGCAGGCCGCCGCGCATCGGCCCTCCGGGACGCGTGGGGCCGGTCTTGGTCTCGTCGCGCTTGGGCTTCTTCGGCGGCTCGGGGACGGAGATGATCTTCGGGCCCAGCCCGGGAGGCGGCGGCTCCTCGTGCGGGACGATCTTCACGGGCGCCGTCGGGGCCGTCGAGCTGCCGGCATTGGCGTCGGGCTCGGCGGCGGGCGCCTGGGCCTCGGCGGTCGCCTTGGCGGCGGGCGCGGGCTCCTCGCTCTTCGGCGCGCGCGGCTTGGGCGGCGGCGGGGCCGGGAAGCCGGCCGTGCCGGCCGGGCGCGGACGGGGAGTCTTCGGCGCAGCCGGGGCCGCGGCGGCGGGAGCCTTGGCAGCGGGTGCGGGTGCGGGTGCCTTCGCCGCAGGGGCGGGCGCCGCGGCCGGAGCCGGCGCGGGCTGGGCGATGATCTTCGGGCCGGCGGGAGCGTCGGAGGCGGGCAGCGGAGCGCTCGGCGCCCTGGCTGCGCTGCGCGGATCCGACGGCGCCTGCGTCGCAGCCGTGCGCGGGCGCGGCGGCGGCGGTGCGGCCGCCGGCGCGGCGGGGCCCCGGCGCGTGGGACGCGGCGGCGGCGGGGCGTCGGGCTCGAAGACACGGCGCCCGGCGGGCGTCGGCGGCGGGGCGTCGGGTTCGAACACGCGGCGCTCGGGGACGGCGGGCGCGGGCGCGGCGGCGGGCGCCTTGGCGACCGGGGCCGGCGCCTGACGGCGCAGCGAGGCGGGCGTCTTGGGGACGGCGGGAGCCTTCGGAGCGCGCGGGGCGGGCGTCGCGGCGGCGACCGGCGCCTTTGGGGCGGCAGGGGCCGTCGCGGCGGGCTCGGCGGCCCCGCCGTTCATGCCCAGCGCCTTCAGCGCGGCGGCCTCGTCGACGCTCGAAGCGGGCACCTTGGCCTCGATGCCGGCTGCCTGCAGGCGCTCGAGAACCTCCTTGCTCGGAAGGTTCTGTTCCTTGGCGATCTCATGTACGCGCTTCTTACCCACGAAGCCTCAATTCTACGAAGTCCTCGGAAATCTCGACACGGGCTCGAAAAGCCCGGCCGAAGGCGCCCCGGCTCCTGGCCGTGGCACCGCATGCTGCGTTGCAGACGTACGCCCCGCGCCCGCTCATCCGGCCCTGCGGATCGGCGACGACCCGGCCGCCTTCGAGCGCGAGCCGCACGAGGTCGCGCTTGGGCGCCGATCGGCCGCAGCCGATGCAGCGTCGCTGCGGGACGTGTCGAGCGCCGCCTATGCCGTCGGCCCCCCGGCCTCGCCGGCCGTGGCGTCCTCCGTGACGGCGTCATCCGGGTCCACGGCGCCGTTCTCGGAGGGCTCGGCCTCGACCGCGGCCTCCGCCGCCGCCTCGGCCTCCGCAGCGGCGCTGGCCGCCTCCTCGGCAGCCTGCTCGGCGACCTGCGCCTCGAAGGTCGCGAAGGCGGCCTCGGCGCGGGCGACGATCTCGGCGACGTCCTCCTGGCTCAGATCGGGATCGGCCAGCTGGCCGACCTCCTCGTCGGAGAGCGTGGAGATGAGGCCGACCGAGCTGCCCGAGAAGCGCGAGAGCGCCTGGTGGGCCGGCAGCCCGCAGTAGGCGGAGCCGGGCAGCGAGGCGTTCGGGCAGCGACGGCCGTTGGTGAGGACCGCGGCGCAGCGCCCGCCGGCCTCCTCCTCGTCGTACGAGCTCTCCCCCGCGTCGGCGGCGAACTCGGTCTCCGAGCGGATGTCGATGCGCCAGCCGGTGAGGCGGGCTGCGAGGCGGGCGTTCTGGCCCTCGCGCCCGATCGCCAGCGAGAGCTGGTCGTCGGGGACGATGACGGTCGCCTGGCGGGCCTCGTCGTCGACGACGACCTCGCGCACGCGCGCCGGCGAGAGCGCCTTGGCGACGAAGCGGGCGGGCTCGTCGTTGTAGGGGATGATGTCGATCTTCTCGCCGCGCAGCTCGGAGACGACCATGCGCACGCGCGAGCCGCGCGGGCCGACGCAGGCGCCGACGGGGTCGACGCCGTCGGCGTAGGAGACGACGGCGATCTTCGAGCGATAGCCGGGCTCGCGCGCGACGTTGGCGATCTCGACGAGGCCGTCGGCGATCTCGGGCACCTCGAGCTCGAAGAGGCTCTTGATGAGCTCCGGATCGCGCCGGCTGAGGATGATCGACGGGCCCTTCGTGGAGGGCGAGACCTCCTTGATCACGGCCTTCACGCGCTGGCCGTGGTCGTAGCGCTCGCCGTCGACCTGCTCGGAGCGCGGGAGCAGCGCCTCGACGCGCTCGCGCAGCTGGACGAGGGTGTAGCGCGAGTCGGACTGCTGCACGATGCCCGTGACGAGCTCGCCGACGCGGTCGCGGTACTCCTCGAACATCATGTCGCGCTCGGCCTCGCGGATGCGCTGCAGGATGACCTGCTTGGCCGTCTGCGCGGCGATCCGGCCGAAGTCGTCCGGCGTGACGTCCTGCTCGGCGATCTGGTCGCGGTAGAGCGCGAACTTCTCCGGGTCGATCTCGGGCTCCTGGGGCTCGACGTACTCCCCGGTCTCCGGATCGAGGTAGGTGCCCTCGTCGATCGTCTCGACGATCAGCTGGGCCTCGAGGCGCTCGGGCACGAGCAGCTCGATCACGCGGTACTCGCCCGTCTCGGGATCGAGCTCCACGCGGGCGTACTTGGCCGCGCCGGGCTGCTTCTTGTAGGCGGACAGCAACGCGTCCTCGAGTGCGGCGATCAGCCGCTCGGGGCTGATCCCCTTCTCGGTGGCGAGTGCCCTCATTGCCTCAACGATCTCGCGCGACATGCTTCCTACTCCTCGACGAGGTTCGAACGATGGATGTCGTCGTACGCGATCGCGACGACGCCGGAGTCCGCGGCGATGGTGACCTCATGCTCGGTGGCGCCGACCAGCTCGCCGGTGAAGCTCCTGCGACCGTCAAGTGGGTCGCGGGTCCGCACCCGGGCGCGGCGCCCGAGGTAGCGGCGATAGTGCTCGGGCTTGGCCAGCGGGCGCTCGCGGCCGGGCGAGGAGACCTCCAGGGCGTAGCGCTCGCGCACCTCCGGCAGCGCGTGGGTGACGCGCTCGCAGAGCGCGAGCGTCACCCCGTCCGGGTGATCGATCGTCACGCGGGCGGTCGCGCCGCGGTCGATGACCTCCACGAGCAGCACCTCGACGCCCGGCTCCGCCTCGGCGAGCCGCGCTTCGATCTCATGCTGCAGGGGGATCATCTGGATCATGAATGCGGGAACAAAAAAAGCGGGCGAGCGCCCACTTTCGGAACTGCAACGGCCGGAACGCCCGGCCTACGAAAGCTGTGCCGAGAGCGTAGCACCGGTCCCCGGACCCGTGCGACCCGCGCTGCGCGCGCAATCCGGCGCCCGGCGCGGCGCCTGGGGCGACCGTCAGGCGGCGTCGGCGCGGCGCCGCGCGCGATCGCGATAGCGGCGGTAGTCCTCGCGCTCGGGCCGCAGCGTGGAGGCCAGTGCGAGCGGGTGCCGGGCCTCGTCATGGCGCCCGAGCATCTGCAGCGAGCGCCCCAGGCAGAAGAGCGCGTAGTCGTTCGTGGGCGCCGACTGGACGACCGCGCCGAACTCGTCCGCGGCCTCCTGGTAGCGCTGCGCGCCGAACAGCGCGCGCCCGAGGGCCTCTCGCACCGAGGCCTTCCCCGGCTCCAGCTCGCGGGCCCGCAGCAGCGGGACCGTCGCGGCGTGGAAGTCGCCGTCCTCGAGCAGGCGCGTGCCGTTGCGGAAGAGGTCGTAGGCCGACGGGCTGGCCATGCGCTCAGGGTACCGCCCGCGCCGACGGCCGCCGCGCCCGGAGACGGGGGCGCCGGGGGCGCGGTGGGAGCGCCCACAGCGCCTGCAGCCGGCCGAGCTTCCCCAGGCCCGCGGCGAGCTCGCGGCGCAGCGCGCGGCGGGCAGCCGGCGAGGGCGGCGGGCCGCCGCGGCCGAAGCGCCGCGCGACGAGCGCCTCGAGGTAGCCGTCGCCCTCGCCGCCGCCGCTCAGCGCGCGCTCGAGCTCGGTCAGGGTGACCCCGGGCGCGGCGGGCCGGCCGCTGCGCCGCAGCGCCCGCTCGAGCTCGGCCAGCTCGGGATCGCCCGGCGTGCCCGCCGCCGCGCGCCGGCGCCGGCGCAGCGCCGGCAGCGCCACGGCCGCGCCCGCCAGCAGCAGGGCGAGCGTGATCCAGGCGGCGACCTGCCACCACGGCCTGCCGCGCGGCGTGACGCTGCGCGCCGCCTGCGTCGACGACGTCGGGGTGTCGGCGCCGAGCAGCCTGCGCCCGCGGCGCTGGCGGAGCGCCGCGCTGGCGTCCGCGGTCTGCGCGTGCGCCGGCGAGGCGGCAGGCGTCGGGTCGAACGTCACCCACCCCACGTGCGGGAAGTACGCCTCGACCCACGAGTGGGCGTCCAGGTCGGTGACCACCCACTCCCCCGTGCTGTGGTCGAGGACCCCGGGGCTGAAGCCGGTCGCGACCCGCGCCGGGACGCCGCCCATGCGCAGCAGCAGCGCCATCGCGCCCGAGAAGTGCTGGCAGTACCCGCGGCGGTCGTCGAACAGGAAGGCGTCGAGCGGGTTGGCGTGGCGCGCCGGCGTCTCGGTGTAGACGGCCCCGCGCCGGACCCGGTCCTCCACGCGCTGGAGGAAGTCGAGCGGGCTCGTCGCCCTCGCGCGCAGGCGCTGGGCGAGCGCGTAGATCCGGCGCAGCGCCGAATGGCGCACGAAGCTGATCCCGTCGTCCTGGCGGATCCCGACGCCCGGGAAGCTCACGAGCGCCGCCTGGCCGGTGGACCACGGCGGGAAGCTGACCTCGACCGCCGAGCCGCCGGAGTCCCGCGGGGCGGCGCGACCGTAGATGTCGGGCAGCTGGACGCGCAGCCATTCGCGCGCAAAGCTCGGGTAGTCGCTGCCGGCCTCCACGAGCTGCGTCGTCGACGGGCGCGGCGTGTAGGCCCTGACGGAGTAGGTCGAGCCCGGGCGCAGCGTCCCGCGGTCGAGCACGAAGGTGCCCCCGCCGGCGCCGATCGGCCGCGTCTGAGCGCGGCTGACCTGCAGCGCCTCGCCGGCGGTCACGAAGTCGTTGCTCAGCAGGCCCGTGTCGCGCACCCTGACCGTCTGGACCCATTGCGGGTTGTTGGGGTTGACCTCGGTGTCGGGCTCGAACGGTGCGACCGACCCCGAGTGGCGCCATTCGCGCCCGTCGAAGGTGTCGAGGACCTCGGCCTTCCAATAGGTCGGGACCTGCGCCTTGAAGCGCAGCAGCGGGTGCCCCTGGCGCGGCCAGTGCAGCGGCCCGTAGCTGTGGTTCCAGTCGTAGCGCACGGTCCCGGCGTTCGCGATGTCGTCGGCGATGTGCTGAAAGTCGAGCCACGGGCGGTCGCGTGCGAGCGCCGGCGCGAGCGCGGCGCCGCCGACCGCCGCGAGCACGAGCAGGACGGCGGCCGGGATCGCCTGTGTGCGGGTCAGGCGGTCGGCGAACAGGAACGCGCCGAGCGCGAGCATGAAGATCGCGCCCGCCAGGTAGGGCCTGGCGGGCGGGTGCTGGATCACCGGCAGCGCGTACAGGACGCCGAGCGTCACCGCGGCAGCCCGCACGCTGCCCGACAGCGCGCCGCGGCCACGCGGCCACAGCGCCTGCAGCACGCCGATCGCGGCCAGCAGCCCGCCGCCGGCCAGCAGCGCGATGCGCACCCACGGGTCGCTGCCGTCGTAGGGCACAGGCGCCCCGGGGAGCGCGCGCAGCCCGCCCGCGATCCCGCTCACCAGGCGCCCCCAGCGGTCGGGGACGAGCAGGCGGACCGGTACGCCGGCGAGCAGCAGCACCGCGCCCGCCAGGACGAGCGCCAGCGCGAGCAGCAGGGCACCGCGCCGGCGGCCCTCGGCGCGGGCGATCCGCAGCAGCGCGAGACCGGCGAGCGCGCAGAGCGCGGCGGTCCCCAGCGCCCAATCCGTCGCCGCTGGCCGCACGAGCTGCGCCCAGGCGAGCGTCCCGACGAGGCACAGCGGCGCGAAGCCGACGAGGCGCAGCCGCAGCCGGCGGGCCGTCCCGGGACCCTGCGGCGGCGCCGCGGCCGGGACGCCGGCGCCGAGGACGGCGGTGCTCATGCCACGCCCGCGGTCCCGGCGGGCTGCGAGGCGCCCACGCGGCGCACGCGCTCGAGCTCATAGCCGGTGCAGCCCGCAACCGTGAACGCCGGGCGCCGGCCCGGAACGGCGCCGGGGACCACCAGCATCCGCACGACGCCGCTCGCGCGTGCGAGCGCGCGCGGCGGCTCGCGCAGCGCGCGCGCAGCGACCCAGATGATCGCCCGCCGGCGCCCGGCCAGGCCCTCCGCCGCAGGCCCCTCGCCCACGCGCGCGAGCGCCAGGCGGACGTGCGCCTGCGGCCAGCCGTGGCCGCCCGCGCCGATCGCCAGCGGGCGCCGGTCGCCGGCGAGCAGCAGCGACACCCCGCCACGCTCGGCCAGGTGCACGCAGAGCGAGGCCGCGGCGCGCACGGCGGCATCCGCGTCGCCCTCGCTCGCGGCGCCGCGCAGGTCCAGCACGACGAGCGGCCGCGCGTCGGCGTCGGCGCGCATCACGCGCTCGTGCAGCTCCCCGGTGCGCGCGAACACCGGCCAGGCGATGCGCGAGGCGGGGATCCCGGGACGGTGCGGGCGCAGGCCCTCGAGGTCGACCTCGGCGGCGGCCAGCGGCCGCCCGCGGCCGCCCGTCGCAGCCTCGCCCCCGCCACCCGGCGCCAGCACGGGCTCCACGCGCGGCAGCACGAGCAGCTCGTCACCCTCCCCGCTCGCGGTCAGGCGCCGCTGCGCGAGCCCCAGCGGGTCGCGGAAGACGACGCTCGGCGCGGCGAGCGTGCGCAGGCCGCGGCGCGCGAAGCGCGCGTGGATCCGCAGACGCGTGCGCCGGCGGCCCGGGGCGAGCGGCGCGGGGACCGCGAGCAGCGGATCCTCGATCTGCCCCGACGGCGGTGCCACGCGCCCGCCGCGGACCTCGAGCTCGACGAGCAGCGGCTCGTCCTCCACCACGCGCGCCGCGCCGAGCGTGCGCTGGATCCGCGCGCCGTGGGCCGACGCGCGCACCCAGGCGGCGGTGCCCAGGCCGAGCGCGACGAGCGCGATGCCCGGCACGTACAGCGGGCGGCCGTTGAACAGGCCGGCGACGGCGACCAGCGCCAGGCCCAGGAGCGTCGTGCCGCGCGCGCCCCACATGCTCGTGCCGGCCGCCCCGCTACCTCGCCGGGGTCGCGGCGAGCGCGTCGGCCACGACCGCCTCGCAGGTCGCGTCCAGGGCGTCCGGGGCGAGCACGATGCGGTGCGCGAGAACCGCCGGCGCGAGCGCCTGGACGTCGTCGGGCAGCGCGTGGTCGCGGCCGCGCAGCAGGGCGCGCGCCTTGGCCGCGCGCAGCAGCATCAGGCCGGCGCGCGGGCTGGCGCCCAGCTCGACGCGCTGGTCGGCGCGCGTGCGGCCGAGCAGCGCGACGATGTAGGCGCGCAGGGCGTCGGAGGCGTGGACGCGGCGGGCGGCGTCCTGGGCGGCGAGCAGCTCGGCGGCACTGGCGACCGGCCGCAGCGACTCGACGCGGTCCCCGGCCTCGTGGTCGCGCAGCATGCCGGCCTCGGCGGCCGCATCGGGATAGCCGAGCGCGAGCCGGACCATGAAGCGGTCGACCTGCGCCTCGGGCAGCGGATAGGTGCCCTCGAACTCGATCGGGTTCTGCGTCGCCAGGACGATGAACGGTCGCGCCAGCTCATGCGACTGCGCGTCGACGGTCACGCGCCGCTCCTGCATGCACTCGAGCAGCCCGGACTGCGTCTTGGGCGACGCGCGGTTGATCTCGTCGACGAGCACGACGTTCGCGAACACCGGCCCGGGCCGGAACTCGAAGACGTCGTCGCGGCGGTTGAAGACCTGCGTGCCGACGACGTCGGCGGGCAGCAGGT
>Ga0208851_1000080_pt1 | contig 39586 bp, 34 predicted proteins | sample NGESurshal092012_FD_184481 | JGI IMG/M metagenome (GOLD analysis project Ga0208851, IMG submission 184481) | Arctic peat soil microbial communities from Barrow, Alaska - NGEE Surface sample 415-2 shallow-092012 (SPAdes) | ecosystem: Environmental > Terrestrial > Soil > Wetlands > Peat ... | reverse complement strand
GCCGTACGCCGACGAAGTGGACGTAGGCCTCACCCCGGTGGTCGGGCGAGTCGAAGCCCACGAGGAAGCCGGCCAGCTCCCCGCGGTCGTCCTCGGCCGTCAGCGACGTACCGGCGAAGTGCTCGAGGAACAGGCGCGGCAGCAGGGCGACCATCCGACGTCCGCCCCACCAGTCGTCGACGACAGCCACGATGCGCGGGTGGTCATCGAGCCGGGCCGGCCTGATCGTGACGGTCACGAGGGCAAGCGTGCCAGCGATGAAGGCGGAGTTCGGTGTCCTCTACGCAACAAGGGCGTCCTGCAGTGAGAACGGCTCAGTCGAGGAGGTCGTGGGCTACTACGGTCTGGTCGCGTTCGGGGCCTACGCCGATCGCGGAGATGCGCACGCCGCTGCGCTCCTCGAGGAAGTCGACGTAGGCTCGGGCGGTCTTCGGCAGGTCGGTGAGGGTGCGCGCGGCGGAGATGTCCTCGCGCCAGCCGGGGAGGTACTCGTAGACCGGCTTGGCGTGGTGGAACCCGGTCTGGGTCATCGGCAGGTCGGTGATGCGCTCGCCGTCGACGTCGTAGGCCACGCAGACCGGGATGCGGTCCCACGCCGACAGGACGTCGAGCTTGGTGAGCACGAGATCGGTGATGCCGTTGACCCGACCGGCGTAGCGCGCGATCGGGACGTCGTACCAGCCGCAGCGACGCGGGCGTCCGGTGGTGGTGCCGAACTCGTGGCCGATCTGGCGCAGCGCCTCGCCGTCGTCGTCGAAGAGCTCGGTCGGGAAGGGGCCCTCGCCGACGCGGGTGATGTACGCCTTCGCGATGCCGATGACGCGCGTGATCGCGGTCGGTGGGATGCCCGCGCCGGTGCAGGCACCGCCGGCCGTCGCGTTCGACGACGTGACGAACGGGTAGGTGCCGTGGTCGACGTCGAGCAGCGTGGCCTGGCCGCCCTCGAGCAGGACGACCTCGTGGCGCGCCAACGCCTCGCCGAGGATCAGGGTGGTGTCGGCGACGTAGGGCCGCAGGCGCTCGGTGTGCGCGAGCAGCTCCTCGACCACCTCGTCGACCGTGATGGCGCGGCGGTTGTAGACCTTCACCAGCAGGTGGTTCTTCTGGTCGAGCGCGCCTTCGACCTTCTGGCGCAGGATCTTCTCGTCGAACAGGTCCTGGATGCGGATGCCGACCCGGCTCATCTTGTCGGCGTACGTCGGACCGATGCCGCGACCCGTCGTGCCGATCCGGCGACTGCCGAGGAACCGCTCGGTCACCTTGTCGAGGGTGCGGTTGTACGACGGGATCACGTGCGCGTTGGCGCTGACCAGCAGCCGCGAGGTGTCGATGCCGCGCGCGTTCAGCCCGTCGATCTCCTGGAACAGAACCGACAGGTCGATGACGACGCCGTTGCCGATCACCGGTACGACGCCCGCGGTGAGGATGCCGGAGGGCAGCAGGTGCAGCGCGTACTTCTCGGACCCGATCACGACCGTGTGCCCGGCGTTGTTGCCACCGTTGAACTTCACGACGTAGTCGACCCGGCTGCCAAGCAGGTCGGTGGCCTTGCCCTTGCCCTCGTCGCCCCACTGGGCGCCCAGCACCACGATCGCCGGCATGTCCGACCCCCCTTGCAGCTGCCATGCACACCACAGGGGTGGTGCCACCAGAGCCTACCGGGCGAGGGTGACCACGCCGCGCGGCACAGCGCGCCGGGCGTGTGACCGGAGGTCACGTGGGGGCGTCGCTCAGCGGGCCGTCGGGATTCCTACGCGGGTGGCGAGGGTGAGGGCGAAGTCGCCGTCGGAGTCGGTGAAGATCTGCTCGACGGCGAACCCGGCGGCGGCGAGCTCCGCGCGGATCCCCTCGGGTCGGAACTTCGTCGAGATCTCGATGCGGATCTCCTCCCCCGCCGCCAGGTCGATCTCGAGGTCGGCGCCCGGGATGGTGACGTGCTGCGGCATCTCGGCCCGCACCCGCAGGTCCATCCGCTCCATGCGCGGGTCCCAGAAGGCGACGTAGCTGAAGGCGTCGAGGTCGAAGTCGGCGCCGAGCTCCCGGTTGACCACGCGCAGCGAGTTCGCGACGAACTCCGCGGTGATGCCGCGCGAGTCGTCGTAGGCGGCGATGAGGCGGTCGGCGGACTTCACGAGGTCGGTGCCGAGCAGCAGGGAGTCGCCGGGAGCGAGGGAGTCGGCGAGGGCGCCGAGGAAGGCCGCGCGCTCCTCGACGTAGAGGTTGCCGATCGTGCCGCCGAGGAAGGCGACGAGCCGGCGGCCGCCGTTGGGCAGGTGACCGAGGTGCAGGGTGAAGTCACCGACGAGGGCCTCGACCTGAACCCCGGGATAGCGCTCCGAGATGGTCTCGGCGGCCTGGCGCAGGGTGGCCTCCGAGACGTCGACCGGCACGAAGCGCTGAAGCTGACCCGTGGCCGCGAACGCGTCGAGCAGGGTGCGGGTCTTGTCCGAGGTGCCGCTGCCGAGCTCGACCACGGTGGTCGCGCCCGACACCAGCGCGATCCGGTCGGAGTTCTCGCGCAGGATCTCCCGCTCGCGCTCCGTGGGGTAGTACTCCGGCAGCCGGGTGATGAGGTCGAACAGCTCCGAGCCGCGGTCGTCATAGAGCCACTTCGGCGGCAGGCTGCGCGGCTGGGCACCGAGGCCGCGGCGTACGTCCTGCACGAGGCCCGACGCCGCCCAGTCCGACGCCAGCAGCACGGAGACGACCGGCTCCTTGACGCGGGTCACGGCGACATCCGCGGTGCGCCGCCGTCGGCGAGCCGGACCCCGGACAGCGCCCAGCGCGCGGCGTGCGGGAAGAAGTTGCGATACGTCGCCCGGGCGTGGCCCTCCGGCGTGAGGGCGCAGCCGCCGCGCAGCACCATCTGGTTGGACATGAACTTGCCGTTGTACTCGCCGATCGCGCCGGGCGCGGGGTGGAAGCCGGGGTAGGGGTGGTAGGCCGAGGAGGTCCACTCCCAGCAGTCGCCGTAGGCCTGGCGCAGCCGTCCGGTGCTCGGGCCGGCGGCGCGCGGGTGGAAGGTCTCGGAATCGGCGAGGTTGGCGTCGGCGAGGTCGGCGTCGGCAGTGGTGGCGCCGTCGAGGACCACGGCGTGCTCCCACTCCGCCTCGCTCGGCAGCCGTTTGCCGGCCCAGGTGGCGAACGCCTCGGCCTCGTAGAAGCTGACGTGGCTCACCGGGAGCCCGGGGTTCACCGGGAACGTGCCGTGCAACGTGTGCTCGAACCACACGCCGTCGAGCTCCAGCCAGTAGAACGGCGCCCGCCAGGTCTCGGCGTTGACCCTCGCCCAGCCGTCGGACAGCCACAGCTCGTGGCGGCGATACCCGTTGTCGGCCATGAACTCCAGCCACTCGCCGTTGGTGACCAGACGGTCGGCGAGGCGGTAGGGCTCGAGCCACACGCGGTGGCGCGGCTCCTCGTTGTCGAAGCGGAAACCCTCGCCGGCATGACCGATCTCGACGAGCCCGCCCTCGACGTCGACCCAGCCGAGGGTGTCCGGCTCGGACCGTGGTGACGGCGTCCCGGAGTAGTCCGGCTGCAGCGGGTTGCGGGACAGGACGTGCTTGATGTCCATGAGGAGCAGCTCCTGGTGCTGCTGCTCGTGGTGGAACCCGAGCTCGATCACCGGGGTGAGCTTCTCGAGCGTGCCCGTGTCGAGCGAGGTGACGAGGTCGCGCACGCGGCTGTCGACGTTGCGGCGGTAGGTGCCGACCTCGTGCGCGCCCGGCCGGCTGATCAGGCCGCGGTCCGGCCGGGAGTAGCGCGGGCCGACCGTCTCGTAGTAGCTGTTGAACAGGAACCAGTAGCCGTCCTGGAAGGGTGCGAAGCCCGCCTCGTGGTCGGCCAGCACGAAGGTCTCGAAGAACCAGGTGACGTGCGCGCGGTGCCACTTGGTCGGGGAGACGTCCGGCATCGACTGGACGGTCTGGTCCTCCGGCGAGAGCGGCGCGGCCAGCGCCTCGCTGTGGGCCCGGACGTCGTCGTAGCGGCTCACGAGCTCGTCGGCGGTCCGTTCGGTGGTCGACATGCCGGAACCTCCTGCACCGAGCCGCCGGACGGGGAATGTCCGGCGGGTTCGTCGAGGCTAACCCCGCGGACCGACCGGGTCATCCCCGCGACGTCGCCCGTAAGCCTCTGTTCATCGTCGCCACACCCGGTGGGTGACCACCCGCTCACGCCCTGTCGCTGCCGCTCGTGTCCGCCGCGGGCGGCGGGTGGGCGGGGTCAGGCGAGGCGGGTGGCGATGAGGTGGCCGAGGTCGTGGCCGGAGGTCCAGGCGGTCTCGATCCGTGGGATCTCGCCCCACACGTCGCCGCAGAGCCCGACGGCACCGTCGAAGGCGTACGTCGAGGGCCGCTGCCGGCGCGGCCGGGCCAGCGACCAGCGGCGGACGTCGAACCAGGTGGGCTTCGAGGTCGCGCCGACCGCGTGCTCGAGCGCCTCGAGCAGGGCGCCGGACGCCGACGCCGGGGCGTCGAGGTGTCCGGCCGCGAGCACGGAGCCGCTGTGCGCGACCAGGACGGGGGCACCGTCGCCGCGGCGACGGCCGTCGTCGGCCACGGAGGCCAGCACGACGGAGTCGTTGACGAACATGGCGTCGAACTCGTGCCAGCACCGCTCGTCGTACGCCGCGACGAGCGTGAGCACCGGGTCCCACCGCTGCGGCGCGAGCTCGCTGACCGCGGGGTCGTCGGCGGCCAGCAGGTCGGCCGCCTGCGGCCCGGGCATGGCGAGGACGACGGCGTCGAACCCCTCGCCGTCGACGAGCACCCCGCCCCCGCGCCGCTCGACGGTCTCCACCTCGCGCGGGTTCACCACGAGCGGCAGGTCCGCGGCGAGGTCCTCCACCAGGCTGCGCAGCCCTGCGGGCGCGGCGTAGCGCATCGGGCCGGTGACCACTCCCTGCGGACCGTCGGGGCCGGAGACGTGGAACGTGTCGGTCCACGGGTGGGCCAGACCGCGCGCGACCCACGAGTCGACCACGGCCTGGAACCCCGGGGTGCCGGCCGTGAGGTAGGCGGCGCCGACGTCGACGACGCGGCCGTCGTAGGGCAGGCCGGTCTCGCGCAGCGTGGCTGTCGCCATCCGACCACCGATGCGGTGGCCGCGGTCGAGGACCGTGACCTCGACGCCGTGGCTGCGCAGCGCGAGGGCGGCCGCGACGCCGGAGATCCCCGCCCCCACGACGGCGACGCGACGGTCGCTCATGCCGCACGAGTCCGGCGCACGGCGAGGCGACGACCTGACACGGCGATGCGGCGCGCCCGGGGTAGGGCCATGGACGTGGCGCTCACCCCTCGAGCGCGTCGGCCGCGGCGGCGGACGAGTCGCGCAGGAAGAGCGTGCAGCGGGTGGCCTCGTCCTCCTCACCGATCTCGGCGGCCGCGCGGGCCAGCGCGTGCAGACAGCGCAGGAAGCCGCGGTTGGGCTCGTGCTCCCACGGGACGGGACCGTGGCCCTTCCACCCATTGCGGCGCAGCAGGTCCAGCCCGCGGTGGTAGCCGACGCGGGCATAGGCGTAGGACTCGACGATCCGGCCGTCCTCGTAGGCGAGGTCGGCGAGCGTCGCCCAGGCCAGGCTGCTCGTGGGGTGCTCCGCGGCGACGGCGTAGGGGTCGACGCCCTCCGCGAGCTCCTCGCGCGGGTGCGGGTCGTCGGGCAGCAGCGTGGGGGGCGGGCCCCCGAGCAGGTTCTGGTCCATCGGCGTGGTCACACGCCGATCCTGCCAGCCGGTGGACGATCCTGCTCCACTGCCCGGTGCGCCCCAGTCCAGGCGACCACAGCAGGTTCATCCCCGCCCGAATCCGCTGATTCAGGCCTCCAAACCCCTGGTTCGGGCTGGGCGGCGGGGTCCCAGGTACAGGGTCCGGCTGACCCTCGCGACGACCTGGGCTCCGGGATCGCCGGTCACCCACCGCACCACACGCCAGCCGGCCTGCTCCAGGTCGGTCTGACGCTCGCGCTCGCCGCTCAGTGCCGCGCGGATCTCGCGGCCCGTCGCGCCGTACTTGCCCACGCCGTCGGCTTCCCCGATGGCACCGTGCTCGCGCCAGACGAAGTCGCCGAAGTAGCGACGGCCCGAGGCGCCGAACGCAGGCACGTTGAGCTCGGGCCTGGGCAGCCCGACGGCGATCATCCAGCCGCGGGACCAACTCTAGAACGGTGATGCGCTCGCCGGGTCCGCATGGCGGATCCCCGCCTGGAGCGTTCGCGAGCGTCCGGGGGCGGGACAGCCCGACGGCCCCGAGGGGGCCTCGGGGCCGTCGTACGTGCGCGCGCGGTGGCGCTAGCGGATCTTGGTGCCGGCGCTGCGGAGGTCCTCGCAGCCGCGCACGACGCGGGCGGCCATGCCGGCCTCGGCCAGCTTGCCCCAGGCGCGCGGGTCGTAGGCCTTCTTGTTGCCGACCTCGCCGTCGACCTTGAGGACGCCGTCGTAGTTCTTGAGCATGTGGTCGGCCACGGGGCGGGTGAACGCGTACTGCGTGTCGGTGTCGATGTTCATCTTCACGACGCCGTAGTCGAGCGCTTCGCGGATCTCGGAGAGCAACGAGCCCGAGCCGCCGTGGAAGACGAGGTCGAACGGCTTGTCCTTGCCGTACTTCGCGCCGACGGCGTCCTGGATCTCCTTGAGGATGCCGGGCGTGAGGACGACGTTGCCCGGCTTGTAGACGCCGTGCACGTTGCCGAAGGTCGCCGCGACCATGTAGCGGCCGCGCTCGCCGAGACCGAGCTTCGCGGCGGTCGCGAGACCGTCCTCGGCGGTCGAGAACAACTTGGCGTCGTGGGCGGCGGTGACGCCGTCCTCCTCGCCGCCGACGACGCCGATCTCGAGCTCCATGATGATGTTGGCGCGGTGGCACGTGTCGAGGAGTTCCTCGGCCACGTCGAGGTTCTCCTCGAGCGGCACGGCAGAGCCGTCCCACATGTGCGACTGGAACAGCGGCAGGCGGCCCGCGGCCACCCGCTCGAGGGAGACGTCGATGAGCGGCCGCATGTAGCCGTCGAGCTTCTCCTTCGGGCAGTGGTCGGTGTGCAGCGCGATCTGGACGTCGTACTTGTCGGCGACGACGTACGCGAACTCCGCCAGCGCCACGGCGCCCGTCACCATGTCCTTGACCAGCTGGCCGGACGCGAACTCCGCGCCGCCCCAGGAGAACTGGACGATGCCGTCGCTCTCCGCCTCGGCGAAGCCACGGATGGCGGCGACGATGGACTGCGAGGACGTGCAGTTGATCGCCGGGTAGGCGAACGCGCCGGCCTTGGCGCGGTCGAGCATCTCGGCGTAGACCTCAGGGGTGGCGATGGGCATGGCGAACGCGCTCCAGACGACAGTCGTGCATCAACATCCGCGAGGCCACGATGCCTGCGGGACCTGGCCCATCCTGTCACGCACCCCGTGGCCGCCTCCAGACGTGCGAGCAACTCGCGGGTAACGCTCGTCACGCCGTCGACGGCAGAACGCTCGGGGCGTCCTCGTACCGGCCCCGGCGCAGCGAGCGGATCTGGGGGTCCAGCAGGCCGAGCGATGCCGCGCTGCCGAGCAGGCCGCTGATCCACAGGGCGCCCTCGAGCCCGACCGTGGCGACGAGGGCTCCCGCCGTGGCGAGGGCGAGGGGTGTCAGGGCCATCGACCCGAGCCAGTCGTAGGACGACACCCGCGAGAGTGACTCCGGCGGGATGTACTGCTGCAGCGTGGTCTGCCACAGCACCTCGAAGATATCGACGCACACCCCGGAGACGAAGGCGAGCGCCGCGACGACGAGGAGCGGGAGCGGCGGCGCCATGGCCAGCAGCGGGAGCGCCACGAGCGTCTGGGCCACCAGCGCGACGAGCAGCGGGCGGTTCGGCCGCAGGCGCATCGCGCCGATGACACCCACCACAGTGCCGATCGAGAACGCGGTCAGGACCACGGCCCAGCCGCGCGCCCCACCCCACGACTCGAGCGAGCGCACGGGGCCGAGCACGTCGATGGCCGCGGTGAAGCCGAAGTTCGACAGGGAGAACAGCGCCACCATGACCCAGACCCACCTGCGCGCGGTGAACTCGTGCCAGCCGTGCAGGAGGTCGCCGAGCACGCTGGCCGGCGGCCCGTCGTCGGCGTCGGTGCGAGCGCGTGCCGACCGCATCAGCAGGAGGAGGACGGCAGACACGAAGAAGGAGACGCCGTCGATGAGCAGCGCCCAGCCCGCGCCGACGGTCGCCACCAGCAGCCCGCCCGCGGCGACGCCCAGGATCCCGGCGATGTTCGACGACAGGCGGACGAACGCGTTGGCCGACTGAAGCGCCTCCCCCGACGCGATCTGCGGCATCAGACCGGACATCGTCGGGAAGATCACGGCGACGGCGGTGCCGTTCACGACGGCCAGCGCGGCCAGCGCAGGAACCGTCGCCCGGCCGGTGAGGAACAGCCCGGCCGCGACGAGCTGAGCCGCCCCGGCGGCGACCTCGGCGACCGCCATGAGGTGCGCCCGGCTCCGGACGCGGTCGGCGAGGACTCCGGCGAACAGCAGGAACAGCAGGCGAGGGACGGCGGCGCAGAACAGCACGAACCCGAGGCCCTGCGCGTCCCCGCCCGGGAGCCCGAGGACCCCGAACGCGAGCGCGATCGGGGCGACGCCGGTGCCGAAGTCCGAGACGAGGCGCGACGCCACGAGCAGGCCGAGGTTGCGCTCGCGAAGCAGCCGAAGATCATCCCGCCAGCTGCGCAGCGGTACGCCGGAACCGGGATCGCGGCCGGCCACGTCGTCACCCACGTCCCTCACCCTGCCACGCCGCGGCGCGGCGACCGCCGCAGCGTCAGAGGGCGTGCTTGTCCGGGCCCTGCAGCAGGGCGAGGTCGAGCAGCTCGAGCAGGAGCAGGGCCGCGGCCGCCGTCGCCAGCCCGGACGCGGCGAGCAGCGCGGCAGCAGTGACGAACAGGATCAGCTCGAGCGCGACACGTGCCGCCAGCGGAAGGCGGACGGGGCGGCGGGGAGAGAGGAGCAGGGCCCACAGCGTCGTGACCGCGGCTGTCAGGAGCAGTCCGATGACCCACCCGAGCGGACCGTCGACGAGTCGGACGAGCGCGAGCGTGAACGATGCCCAGAGCGCGAGCTCGAGCAGGAAGCGGAGCCCGATCAAGGCGTAGACGGCCGCGCCGGTTCGGCCTACGACGTCCCCGCTCATGCCTCGAAGCGTGCCATGGCGGCTCAGACGGCTTGCGGTCCCTGGCCGAAGGTGTGGCGTCGGACCCATGCGTGCATCGCGATCGCGGCAGCGGCGCCGACGTTGATGCTGCGGGTGGAGCCGTACTGCGCGATGGAGACGGTGACGTCGCAGGCCGCGCGGGCGCCGTCGGAGAGGCCGGTGCCCTCCTGGCCGAAGAGCAGGACGCACTCGCGCGGCAGCTCGGTCGTCTCGAGCGGCACCGAGCCGGGCAGGTTGTCGACGCCGACGAGCGTGAGCCCCGTGAGGTGCGCCCACGCGGCGAGGTCCGCAGCGGTGTCGTCGTAGGCGACGTGGAGGTAGCGGTCGGTCACCATCGCGCCGCGTCGGTTCCAGCGACGGCGTCCGACGACATGGACCGAGGCGGCGTTGAAGGCGTTGGCCGTGCGGACGACGGACCCGATGTTGAAGTCGTGCGCGAGGTTCTCGATGGCGACGTGGAACGGGTGCCGTGACGCATCGAGGTCGGCGACGATCGCCTCGACCGTCCAGTAGCGGTAGCGATCCAGGACGTTGCGGCGGTCGCCGTGGCGCATCAGCTCCGCGTCGTAGCGCGCGTCCTCCGGCCACGGCTGCGGGTGCGGGCCGACACCGACCTCGTCGCGGTGGTCGCGCTCCTCGTCCCTCACCCGGGTGAGCCTAGGCCGGGCGTGACCAGGACCCGACGTAGCGACTGAAGGACGCCTTCATCGCACCTGCGCGATGAAGGCGGAGTTTGTCTGCTTCTATGCAACCAAGGCGCCCTTCAGTGACAACGGTGACGGCCTAGGGTCGGGGGGTGATCGGGGAGCCGGACCTGGCGTCGCTGGGGGCGCTCGCGGTCTACGCCGTGGTCTGGGGATTCCTGTTCGCGGAGTGCGGGCTGCTCCTCGGGTTCCTGCTCCCGGGCGACACCCTCCTGTTCGGTGCCGGGCTGCTCGCGGCCTCGCCGCGCAGCGACGTCAACCTCGTGGTGCTGGTGCTCGGGGCGTTCGTCGCGGCGGTCGCGGGCAACGAGGTCGGCTACCTCACCGGCCGTCGCTACGGCCGGACCTGGCTCGAGGGCCGCGAGTCCGGTCGCGCGCTGACCCAGCTGCGTCGCACGGAGGCGTTCTACGAGCGCTACGGCTGGCTCGCGGTGGTCTCGGCACGGTGGATCCCGTGGGTCCGCACGTTCACCCCCGTCGTGGCAGGCACCGCCGCGATGTCTCGCGCAGCCTTCACGTCGGCGAACGTGGTCGGTGCGCTGTCCTGGGCCGTGGCGCTCCCGGTCGTCGGCTACGTCGCCCACCAGCTGCCGGTCGTGCGCACGATCGCGTTCGCCGTGGCCGGCGTCGTCGTGACGCTCTCGGTCGTCGGGGTGGTCGTCGTGCTCGTGCGCGACGCCGTACGCCGACGCCGCGACCCGATCGCCGAGCCGGGCGACGCGACCGGGGACGACGACCGGCTCAGCGGGCCCACAGCATCCTGACGTAGCCTCAGCGCTCGTGAGCCTCGCCCCCGCCCTCGCCGCCGTCTCCGCCCTCGGCCCCGAGTGGATCCAGCCGACCTACATCCTCGAGAAGTTCGGCACGGCGGCGTTCATCGCCGTGCTGGTCATCATCTTCGTCGAGTGCGGCCTGTTCATCTTCTTCCTGCCCGGCGACTCGCTGCTGTTCGTCACCGGGCTGTTCATCGCCAACGCGGCAGCCGGCGTGCAGCCCGGCATCGACATCCCGCTCTGGCTGGCCTGCGTCCTGCTGTCGCTCGCGGCGTGGGCGGGCAACCTGTCCGGCTACGCCATCGGACGCAAGGTCGGTCCCTCGCTCTTCCACCGACCGGACTCCAAGCTGCTCAACCCCGAGGGCATCGCCAGGACGCACGCGTTCTTCGAGAAGTACGGCCCCAAGGCCATCGTGCTCGGCCGCTTCGTCCCGATCGTGCGCACCTTCATCACCGCGATGGCGGGCGTCGGCCGGATGGACGCCAGGGTCTACGGCGTGTACTCGCTGGTCGGCGGCGTCCTGTGGGCGGCAGGCCTCACGGTCCTGGGCTACTTCCTCGGGCAGAACGAGTTCGTGCAGAAGAACATCGAGATCATCGCGATCCTCATCGTGGTGGTCTCGGTCCTGCCGGCCGGGTTCGAGTGGTGGCGCTCGCGCAGGGCGGGCGAGGACGCCGCGGCGTCCTGAGCTCGAGACCGTCAGGCGCGGCGCGACATCGAGGGCAGGACCTCGATCGGACGCATCCGCCGCTCCGACACGACCGCCTGGACCTGCTCGAGCGTGGGAGGCGTGTGCCGGTCGGCGTAGGCCTCCCACGGCACGGCGGCGATGACGGTGCGCAGGGCGGTGGCCCGGGCGAACAGGTCGAGCGGCTCGAGGCGCGACGGCGACCGGGAGATCAGCCGGTCGTCCTTCGTCGCCCAGGTCTGGCGCGGAGCTGAGATCAGGGCGCGGCGCACGGTGGTGTCGACGACGGCGCGGGCCATCCACGGCTCGCTCGCGCGCACGACGTACTGCTTCTCGAACATGACGTCGCCGAGGTGGACGTCGCGCATCCCGTCGCTCACCTGGGTGACGTGCGCGGTGGCGTAGACCATCTCCATGCGCGGCAGGACCCCGGGCGCGACGAACTCGAGCACCGCGGCGTGGAAGCGGTCCTCGTACGCGCGGACGGCGACCCCGTCGACGTCGCCGACGAGCACGCCGGTGGTGGTGAGGTCCCAGCCCATGGCGCGCGCATAGCGGCGCATGCGCACGCGTCGGCTGTGGCCGGCGAGCCATGACGTCCCGGCCTCCTGCGGGGTGGCGCAGGCCCGGCGGCCGGGCAGGTGCGACGCGGACCCGTCGATGTGCACGCCGCGTCACCTCCACGTTGCGGCATCCCCCCGGGATGCCTGCAGAGCGAGCATCGACGCACGGTGGCGCGAGCCGATGCTCCGAACGGGTGACCGTCACCCGTGCGGAGCAGCACGCAGCGTCAGCCGAGCCCGAGCTCCTCGAGCGAGTACGCCGCGAGGTACGGCAGCCCGGCGGCCTCGACGGCCGGTGCCGCGCCACGCTCGACGATCACGGCGACGCCGACGACCTCGGCGCCCGCGTCGCGCAGCGCCTCGACGGCTGTGAGCACCGACCCGCCCGTCGTGGACGTGTCCTCGACGGCGAGGACACGTCGGCCGGCGACGTCGGGCCCCTCGATGCGGCGCTGGAGCCCGTGGGCCTTCTCGCTCTTGCGCACGACGAAGGCGTCGAGGCGTCGACCGTTCGCGGCGGCGGCGTGCAGCATCGCCGTGGCGACGGGGTCGGCGCCGAGGGTGAGCCCGCCGACGGCGTCGTAGTCGAGGTCGGCGGTGAGGTCGAGCATCACGCGGCCGACCAGGGGAGCCGTGGCACCGTCGAGCGTGACGCGGCGAAGGTCGACGTAGTAGTCGGCCTCCCGGCCGCTCGAGAGCACGACACGGCCGTGCACGACGGCCTTGTCGAGGATGTCCTGACGGAGCTGGGTGCGGTCCTCGGCGGTGGTCACGGCACGCAGCGTAGTCGTGGGGACGGGAGCGGCAGCAGGTGCGGCAGGCTGTGCTCGTGACCATCGCGACGATCGTGCTCTGCCCGCCGCTGCCCGGTTCGGCGACGGCGTACGACCCTGTCGCCGTGGTCGACGCCCTGCTCGACGACCCGCGGTCCGCGGGCCGTCGCGCGCTCTCGCCGTTCGTGCCCGAGCCGGAGGCCGGGGACGACGCGCGCACGGTCCGTGCCCACTGGGTCGCGCACCTGGCCGTCGCCCTCGCGACCGGCGGCGCGCAGGCGCCTGTGCTGCTCGTGCTCGGCGGCGCCAGCGGTGCGCTCGCCCCTGCCCTCGGCTTCAGCCAGAGGGCATCCCGGCGCGGGGTCGGCGGTTACGTGCTGGTCGATGCCGCCACACCGCCGGCCGAGTCGCGCGGCGGCGACTGGCCCGACGCACCCGTGCACTACGTGGCGTCGCCCGCGGCCGACCCGCTAGAGGTCAACCAGGCACGGCTTCGCGGCTGGACCGTGCACGAGGTCGTCGACACCGACCCGCTCACCCTGGCCGACGTCCTCGCCGAGATCGCGACGTCACTGACGTGAGTGTCAGGCTGACGCGCCCCAGCTTGAGACTCAGGTCAGTGACGTCGGGCAGGGACCTGCTCAGCGGGGCTGGCTGGGGAGGCGCAGCCGGTCGGGGCCGCGCACGCCGGAGAACCGGCGGACGAGCGGGCGCGGGGCCACTCCGGTGAGCACCCGGATCGCCTTGTACTGCGCGCCGGGCACCGACACGGTCTTCCCGCGACGGAAGTCGGCGAGCGCGGAGCGGACGAGGTCCGGGGCGTCGAGCCACATCCAGTCCGGCAGGTGGCTCACGTCCATGCCGCCGCGCTCGTGGAACTCGGTGTGGGTGAAGCCGGGGCACAGAGCCATCACGGTGACGCCGGTCCCGTCGAGCGAGCGGTCGAGCGACTCGGAGAACACCGTGCACCACGACTTCGCCGCGCTGTAGGTGCCGCCGGCGATGAAGCTCGCGACGCTCGAGACGTTGATGACGCCGCCGGTGCCCCGACCGAGCATGCCGGGCAGCGCGGCGTGGGTGAGCCGCATGACCGCCGTGACCAGCACGTCGAGCATCGCCTGCTCAGCCTCGACGTCGCCGCCGACGAAGTGCTGGTTGACGCCGAACCCGGCGTTGTTCACGAGCAGGTCCACCGGTCGCGCGGTGTCGGCGAGGCGCTCCTCGACGGTGCGCAGCGCCGCTCGGTCGGCGAGGTCGGCGACGAGCACCTCGCACCGGACCCGGTGCCGCGCGGAGAGCTCGTCGGCGACGGCGTGCAGCCGGGCCTCGTCGCGCGCGACGAGGACGAGGTCGTCGCCCCTCGCCGCGATCTGGCGCGCGAACTCCGCGCCGATACCTGCCGTGGCGCCGGTGATGAGAGCAGTCGTCATGGCCCCATCCTGCCCCTTGCTCAGCGGCCGCCGCTCACCGCGAGGACGGTCCCGGTCGTGTACGACGCGGCGTCCGAGAGCAACCACACCACGGCGGCGGCGACCTCCTCCGGCGTGCCCGACCGCTGCATCGGCACGGTGGGCCGGATCCGCCCGGGCCGGTCCGCCTCGCCGGACGAGGCGTGGAAGTCGGTGTCGACGAGGCCGACCGCCACCGCGTTGACGCGCACGCCCTCGGTGGCCACCTCCTGCGCGAGACCGAACGTCATCGTGTCGAGCGCGGCCTTCGTGGCGGCGTAGTGCACCCACTCGCCGGGGCTGCCGAGGACGGCGGCGCGCGAGGAGATGCTCACGATCGCGCCACCGACCCCGCCGTGCCGGGTCGACATCCGCCGGACCGCGGCGCCCGCGCACAGGAACGGGCCCGCGACGTTGACCGCGAGGACCTCGTGCAGCGCCGCCTCGTCGAGCTCGTCGACCCTGGCCGCCCCACCGGAGATCCCGGCGTTGTTCACCAGGCCCGAGACCGGACCGCGCCAGGCGTCGGCGGCGGCGAACAGCGCCTGGACCGCGACCGCGTCGCGCACGTCCGCGCGCACGGCCAGCGCGTGGCCGCCGGCGTCCTGGATCCGGCGGACGACGTCGGCGGCCGCATCGGCGTCCCGCACGTAGTCCACGACGACGTCCCACCCCGCAGCTGCCGCCGCCACGCACACCGACGCACCGATACCGCGGGACCCGCCGGTCACCACCACTGTCGCCATCCCCGCATCCTGCCGTGCGAGCGTCCGGCCGTGGCGCGCGAGGACGCCGTACCCTCGCGGCGTGACCCGACGTGAGCCCCCGCTCGTGCCGCGCATGCGCGAGCACGCCTCGACCGTCTTCGGCGAGATGAGCGCGCTGGCGGTCGAGACCAGCTCGGTGAACCTCGGCCAGGGCTTCCCCGACACCGACGGTCCCGACGTCGTCAAGGAGTCGGCGATCCGCGCGATCCGCGAGGGACGCGGCAACCAGTACCCGCCCGCGCACGGCATCCCGGAGCTGCGGCGCGCGATCGCCGAGCACCAGCGGCGCCTCTACGGCATCGAGATCGACGCCATGACCGACGTCGTCGTCGCGACCGGCGCGTCGGAGGCCATCGCCGCGGCGGTGCTCGCGCTCGTGGAGGACGGCGACGAGGTCGTCATGTTCTCGCCGTGGTTCGACCTCTACGCCGCGGTGGTCTCCCTCGCCGGCGCGACCCGGGTCGAGGTCCCCCTCACCGCCGGCGCCTTCCGCCCCGACGCCGCGGCCCTGCGCGCAGCGGTCACGCCCCGCACCCGCCTGCTGCTGCTCAACTCCCCGCACAACCCGACCGGCAGCGTGTTCACCCGCGCCGAGCTCGAGGCGATCGCCGCGGTCGTGCTCGAGCACGACCTGTGGGTGATCAGCGACGAGGCCTACGAGCACCTCGTCTACGCCGGCGCCGAGCACGTCCCGTTCTGCACGCTCCCCGGCATGGCCGAGCGCACGGTCACCATCGGCAGCGCGGGCAAGTCCCTGTCGATGACGGGCTGGAAGGTCGGCTGGGCCACCGGGCCGACGGATCTCGTCGCCGCGGTGCGCGTGACCCGCCAGCACCTCTCGTACGTCTCCGGCGGCCCGTTCCAGTGGGCCGTGGTCGACGGCCTCGCGCTGCCGGACCCCTACTGGACGTCGTTCCGCGACGGCCTGCAGCACCAGCGCGACCTGCTCTGCGACGGTCTCGCCGCGCTCGGCTTCCCCACCACCGTTCCCCAGGGCACCTACTTCGCGACCACCGACGTCCGGCCGATGGGCTACGCCGACGGCTGGGCGTTCTGCCGCGACCTGCCCCGACGCGCCGGCGTCGTGGCGATCCCGCACGAGGTGTTCCACGATGACCCCGAGGCCGGGAAGCCGTTCGTGCGCTGGGCCTTCTGCAAGCGCCCCGAGGTCCTCGAGGAGGCCCTCACCCGCCTGCGTCGCGTCTTCGGCTGACCCCTCGGGCACGGCGGTGCGGCGGGCCTTCCCCTGCCGGGCAACGAACGGGGCGCCAGACCTACGATCGAGCAGTAGGGACCCGCGCGGACGCGACTGGGGGTGACCGCGATGCCGACCGGATCGTTCCCGCCGGAGCGCCGGCACCCGCACGAGTCGCATCCGCAGCCCCCGGGCACGGCTGCCCGTTCCTCGCGCCGTGAGCGCCGTCCCGTGCCCGTCGTCCTGCAGGTCGACTGCAGAGGTGTCTACGTCGAACCCGTGACGCTGCGACGCCGCGTGCAGTGCGCCCTGTACGCCGACCGGCTCGACCACGCACTCGCCGCCGGGGTCCACCCGGAGTCCGACGTCCTGCTCGCCCTGCGTGCCCAGCGCCTGGCGTGCCCGCGCAGCCGGGCCGAGCTCGCGGGCAGCATCGGTCGGCTGCTGCGCGCCGCCGACGAGCCGGAGCACGCCCTGACCCGGGCGCAGTCGATGGCCGTCCTGGAACGGGTGCGCGCCACCCGCTACGAGCTCGAGGCGCTGGTCGACCACCTGCTCGCGCCCGTGCCGGTCTCGGCGCGCGGCGTCGCCCTCGTCCGGATGCTGCTGCGCGACGGATGCGGCCCGCTGTTCCGGTACGAGTCGCGCGCGGACCTCGCAGCACAGGTGCGTCGGGCCACCGACGCGCTCGACCCGGGCCAGGACTGGCCCGACTGACCGGGAGGACCGGGTCGTCACACCCCCCCCAGACGGCCCGGCCTTCCCTCAGCCCCGAACGGAGCAGCGCGGCCAGGTTCTCCCGCGCGGGCGCTCAGGTGTCGCGGCGCGGATGTCGACGTGCTCAGTGGACGGCGGTCGAGCCGTCGTGCCCGCACGCGGGCGCACCGAGTCCTCGAGGGAGCACGACATGGCCACCGCACCGCTCGTCGGCAAGCCGCTGGTGCGGCAGGCCTGGGCCCTGCTCATGCGGGACCCGTCGATGATCGTGCTGCTCGTGGTCGGCGGGATCGCCGCCGGCACCGCCTTCGCCCTCGTCGCAGGGCCGGCGGAGCTCGTCCTGGGCACCTCGGTCGAGAAGTCCTCGAACCCGGTGGCCTTCGCCGTCCTGGCCGTGGCGCTGCTCGCCTCGACGTTCGTCTCGACGTTCTTCACCGGCGCGGTGGTCGCTGCTGCCATGCAGCGCGCCGACGGCGGGGACCCCGACGTCTCCAGCGCGCTCGCGGCGGCGTGGGAGCGGCGGCGACCGCTCCTCGCCTGGGCCGCCCTCGCCACCGCCGTCGGGCTCGCGCTCCGGCTGCTCGAGCGCTGGGGCGTGGCCGGTATGCTCGTGCGCGTGCTCGCCGGTGTCGCCTGGACCGTCGGCACGTGGTTCGTCGTACCCGTGATCATGGCGGAGGGCACCATGCCGATCGAGTCCGTCCGCCGGTCGGTCGAGGTCCTCTCCGCGCGCTTCGGAACGAACGTCCGCGCCACGGTGCGCTTCGGGATCGAGTGGTTCCTGATCTACGTCGGGATCGTCGCGGTCGCCGGCTTCGGCGTCGTGGTCCTGCTCACCGGCCTCGCGCGCCACCAGGCCGTGGGCCTCGTGCTCGGCGGCATCCTCGTGGTCGCGGGCGTCGTCGGGCTCTTCGTCGCCTCGGCGTTCCAGCAGGCGCTGAGCGCCTACCTGCGCACCGTGCTCTACCGCTACGCCACCGACCGGCCGATCCCCGGCATCAGCGCCGGGGTCCTCCCGCCGATGATGCCGGCGAACGTCTGACCGACGCCCCCTCCCGCCCCGCGAGGGGGCCGGTCCCGGCTCAGGTCGACGGCTGCCGGGACCCCACCGTCAGTGCGTCGGCGTCCGGCGTGATGTCGACGATCACGGTGTCGCCGTCGACGATCTGACCGGCGAGGATGCCCTTCGCGAGCCGGTCGCCGATCGCGGTCTGCACGAGGCGGCGCAGCGGGCGTGCGCCGTACGCCGGGTCGAACCCGTTGATCGCCAGCCACTCCCGGGCCGCGGGGGTGACGTCGAGCGTGAGGCGCCGGTCGTGCAGCCGCTTCTGCATCGCGTTGACCTGCAGCGCCACGATCGTCGAGAGCTCCTCGATCCCGAGCGGGTGGAACAGCACGGTGTCGTCGAGCCGGTTGAGGAACTCCGGCTTGAAGCTCGAGCGGACGACGCTCATGACGGCGTCCTCCTTCTGCTCGGGCGTCAGGGTCTGGTCGGCCAGGAAGGCGGAGCCGAGGTTCGACGTCAGCACGAGGATCGCGTTGCGGAAGTCGACCGTGCGACCCTGGCCGTCGGTGAGCCGGCCGTCGTCGAGCACCTGCAGCAGGACGTCGAACACCTCGGGGTGGGCCTTCTCGACCTCGTCGAAGAGCACCACGGAGTAGGGCCGACGACGCACCGACTCGGTGAGCTGACCGCCCTCCTCGTAGCCGACGTAGCCGGGAGGTGCGCCCACGAGACGCGCCACGGAGTGCTTCTCGCCGTACTCGCTCATGTCGATGCGGGTGATGGCGCGCTCGTCGTCGAAGAGGAACTCGGCGAGCGCCTTGGCCAGCTCGGTCTTGCCGACCCCGGTCGGCCCGAGGAAGAGGAACGAGCCGGTGGGACGGTCGGGGTCGGAGACGCCGGCGCGGGCCCGGCGTACGGCGTCGGAGACCGCCTGCACGGCCTCGCGCTGGCCGACCACGCGGCGTCCGAGCTCCTCCTCCATGCGCAGCAGCTTGGCCGTCTCGCCCTCGAGCAGCCGGCCCGCGGGGATGCCGGTCCAGGCACCGACGACCTCGGCGACGTCGTCGGGACCGACCTCCTCGCGCACCATGCGCGCGCGGTCGGAGGACGACGAGACGGCGGCGGACAGCTGCGACTCGAGAGCCGGGATCTCGGCGTAGAGAAGGCGCGAGGCCTGCTCGAGGTCACCGTCGCGCTGCGCGCGCTCGAGCAGCATGCGCAGCTCGTCGAGCCTGATCTTCAGGTCGCCGACGTGGTCGAGGCCCTGCTTCTCCGCGTCCCAGCGGACCCGCATGCCGACGAGCTCCTCGTTCTTGTCCGCGAGGTCGGCGCGCAGCTTCGCGAGCCGGTCCACCGACGCGGGGTCGGTCTCGCGCGAGAGCGCGAGCTCCTCCATCCGCAGCCGGTCGACCTGGCGCTGGAGCGCGTCGATCTCGACCGGGGAGGAGTCGATCTCCATGCGCAGGCGGGAGGCCGCCTCGTCGACGAGGTCGATCGCCTTGTCCGGCAGGAAGCGGCTGGTGATGTAGCGGTCGGAGAGGGTGGCGGCAGCGACGAGGGCGGCGTCGGCGATCGCGACCTTGTGGTGCGCCTCGTACTTCTCCTTGATGCCGCGCAGGATGCCGATGGTGTCCTCGACGCTCGGTTCGCCGACCAGGATCTGCTGGAAGCGACGCTCGAGCGCGGGGTCCTTCTCGATCCGCTCGCGGTACTCGTCGAGGGTGGTCGCACCCACCATCCGCAGCTCGCCGCGCGCGAGCATCGGCTTGAGCATGTTGCCGGCGTCCATCGCCGAGTCGCCGGTCGCACCCGCGCCGACGACCGTGTGGAGCTCGTCGATGAAGGTGATGACCTGGCCGTCGCTGTTCTTGATGTCGGCGAGCACCGACTTGAGCCGTTCCTCGAACTGGCCTCGGTACTGCGCGCCGGCGAGCATGGCCGACAGGTCGAGCGACACGAGCTTCTTGCCGCGCAGGGAGTCCGGGACGTCCCCCGCGACGATGCGCTGCGCGAGTCCCTCGACCACGGCCGTCTTGCCCACTCCTGGCTCCCCGATGAGCACGGGGTTGTTCTTGGTACGCCGCGACAGCACCTGGATCACCCGGCGGATCTCCTCGTCGCGCCCGATGACCGGGTCGATCTTGCCCTCGCGGGCGAGGTCGGTGAGGTCGACCGAGTACTTCTCCAGCGCCTGGAAGGACTGCTCGGGGTCGGCGCTGTCGACCGGGCGCTGACGCACCTGCGAGATGGCGTCGACGAGCCTGGCCGGCGTAGCTCCTGACGCGGCAAGCACGTCCGAGACGCCCGGGCCGCCCTGCTGGGCGAGGCCGACGAGCAGGTGCTCGGTCGAGACGAAGGTGTCGCCGCGCTCGGCCGCGAGCTCCTGCGCGGCCTGGACGACGCGGTAGGTCGCGGGCGAGAGCTGCGGCGACTGGACCGTCTGCCCGCTGGCCGAGGGCAGGGCGTCGAGAGCGGCGGCGACCGAGGCCGCGAGGGCCTTGCGATCGACGCCGACCCGGTCGAGCACGGCCGCGGCGATGTCGTCGCCGGTGTCGCCGCCCTCGAGCAGCCCGCCGAGCACGTGCAGCGGATCGACCTGGGCCTGGCCGGCCGTGGCGGCGCGCCGCACGGCGCGGCTCAGCGCCTCGTTGGTGCGGGTCGTGAGCTGGAGATCCATGTGGGTCACCCCGTGGGGCCTTCCTCGCGGTCCTCGTCCGGACCGCGTACGTCGATGGATTCGATGGGGCGCCGTGCGTGCGCTTGTCGCGCGCCGGGGCACCGTGATGGGGAGGGGGGTGCTCGCTAGCCGGTGCGGTGGTGGTGGTCTCGGTCGGCGGGGCGGGGGCGCCAGACGACGACGGCGGTCGACGGCTCCGAGGTGGTGCTCGGCGGCCGGGCGCCGATGCCGGGGCGCAGCCGTTGCACCTCGGCGAGCAGGATGCCGAGCTGTGAGCGCAACCGCTCGTTCTCGGTCTCGAGCCCGAGGATCCGCTGGATGCCGGCGAGGTTGACCCCCTCGGCCGACAGGCGCGTCACCTCGCGCAGCGAGGCGATGTCGCGCAACGAGTAGAGCCGGTTGCGACCGCTCGTGCGCCGGGGCGACACCAGGCCGAGCCGGTCGTACTGCCGCAGGGTCTGCGGATGCAGCCCGGCGAGCTGCGCCGCGACCGAGATGGCGTAGACGGGCGCGGCGTCGTCGGGCCGCAGGTGCTCGTTCACGACGGGTCACCGGCCTTCGTGCCGGTGGGATGGCCGGCGTGCTTGGTCCCCTGCGCACCGGCCGCGCGCGCGGCGAGGTCGGCGCGGGGGTCGTGTCCCGCGGTGGCCGCGGCGTACGCCGTCAGCGCCTCGCGGGCCTCCTTCGAGAGCTTCTGCGGCACCGCGACCTCGACGGTCACGAGCAGGTCGCCCCGCGTGCCGTCCTTGCGCCGCACTCCGCGACCGCGCACGCGCATGACGCGCCCGCTCTGGGTCCCCTCGGGCAGGCGCACCTTCACCGGCCCGCCCTCCGGTACCGGGACGGCCACGTCGGCCCCCAGGGCCGCCTCGTCGAAGGTGATCGGCACCGTGACGGTGAGGTTGTCGCCGTCGCGGCCGAAGACCGGGTGCGGCGTGACCTTCACGCCGACCAGCAGGTCGCCGGACTCGCCACCGTGCTCACCGGGGGCGCCCTTGCCGCGCAGCCGGATCTTCGCGCCGTTGCGCACGCCGGCGGGGATGCGGGCCTGCACCGTGCGGGTCGACGGCGCGTGGCCGCTGCCGTGGCACGTGGGGCACGGGTCGTCGACCACGAGACCGCGCCCGTGGCAGGCGCGGCAGGTCTCGGGAAGAGCGAAGCCGCCGGCGTTGCGGTTGACCTGTCCGGCGCCCCCGCAGGTCGGGCAGACGCGCGGAGTCGTGCCGTTGCGCGCCCCGGTGCCCGAGCAGACGCCACACGGCGCCTCGGTCGTGAGGCGCAGCGGCAGCGTGATGCCCTCGAGCGCCTCGTCGAACGACAGCGTCACGGAGCTCTCGATGTCGGCGCCGCGGCGCGCCCGGCTGCGACCCCCGCCGCCACGGTTGAAGATGCCGCCGAACACGTCGCCGAAGCCGCCGCCCCCGCCCGCGCCACCGGCACCGCGGAGCAGGTCGTTGATGTCGAAGGTGCTCTGCCCGCCCGGACCGGTCGGTCCGCCGAACCCGCCGGGCATGCGGAAGCCGCCGCTGGTGAACAGCGCGCGGGCCTCGTCGTACTCCTTGCGCTTGGCGTCGTCGGACAGGACGTCGTAGGCCTCGGAGACCTCCTTGAAGCGGGCCTCGGCCTTCGGGTCGTTCTCGTTGCTGTCCGGGTGGTGCTTCTTCGCCAGCGACCGGAACGCCTTCTTGATCTCGGCCGCGGACGCGTCCTTGGAGACGCCGAGGGCCTTGTAGTAGTCCTTCTCGTACATGTCCTTCTGACTCACGGCGTCCTCCTCTCGCCCGTCCCGCCCTTGTCGAATCCGTCCCTCAGGGACACGTCCTGCCGAAGAACTGCGCGATTCATCCCTCAGGGTCGAATCGTTCAGTCCTGTTCGGGGTCGGCCACTGCGACGATCGCGGGGCGCAGGATCCGGCCCTTGAAGCGGTAGCCCGGCTGGAACACCGAGATGCACGTGGTCACGCTGACCTCAGGGCTGTGGGCGTGCGTGATCGCCTCGTGGACGGTCGGGTCGAACTCGTCGCCCGCCGCGCCGAACCGCTCGAGGCCCTGCCGGGCGACCGTGGCCTCGAGGGCCTCGGCGACCGACTTGAAGGCACCGTCGAGGTCGCCGTGGTCACGGGCGCGACCGATGTCGTCGAGCACGGGGAGCAGCTCGGCGAGCGAGCTCCCGATCGCGAGGTCGCGGTTGGACTCGCGGTCGCGCTCGACGCGCTTGCGGTAGTTGGCGTACTCGGCGTGGACCCGCTGCAGGTCGGCGGTGAGCTCGCCGACCTTGGCGTCGACGTCGGCGAGCTCCTCCTCCACCACGAGCCCCTCGACGATGCCGGCGAAGGCGTCGTCGTCGGACTGCGGGGCGGGTGCGGGAGCAGCAGGCTGCTCCCGCACCTCGAAGGTCTCCGGGTCGATACGCCGCTTGTCCTCGAACGAGAAGCCCGGGTTCTCCGACTCGGTCACTGCTCCGCCTTGGCGTCGCCCTCGTCGATGATCTCGGCGTCGACGACGTCGTCGTCGGACGACGTCGAGGAGCTCGAGCCGGCGCCGGAGTCACCGGCACCCGTGGCCGCGCCGGACTGGGCGTACATCGCCGCACCGAGGGCCTGGCTGGTCGTGGCGACCTTCTCCGCGGCGTCCTTGATGGCGTCGACGTCGTCGCCCTCGAGCGCCTTCTTCAGGTCCGCGAGCGGGCCCTCGACGTTGCTCTTGGCGTCGGCCGGGACCTTGTCGCCGTTGTCGGCGAGGAACTTCTCGGTCTGGTGCAGCAGGGACTCGGCGGAGTTGCGGATCTCCGCCTCCTCCTTGCGCTTGCGGTCCTCCTCGGCGTGGGCCTCGGCGTCCTTCATCATCCGCTCGATGTCGTCCTTGGGGAGGCCGGAGCCGCCCGTGATCGTCATCGACTGCTCCTTGCCGGTGCCGAGGTCCTTCGCCGCGACGTGCACGATGCCGTTGGCGTCGATGTCGAAGGTGACCTCGATCTGCGGCACGCCGCGCGGGGCCGGCGGGAGGCCCATGAGCTCGAAGGTGCCGAGCTTCTTGTTGTAGGCCGCCATCTCGCGCTCGCCCTGGAAGACCTGGATGAGCACCGAGGGCTGGTTGTCGTCGGCGGTCGTGAAGATCTCCGAGCGCTTGGTCGGGATGGTGGTGTTGCGCTCGATGAGGCGGGTCATGATGCCGCCCTTGGTCTCGATGCCGAGCGAGAGCGGCGTGACGTCGAGGAGCAGGACATCCTTGACCTCGCCCTTGAGGACGCCGGCCTGCAGCGAGGCGCCGATCGCGACGACCTCGTCGGGGTTGACGCTCTTGTTGGGCTCCTGGCCGCCGGTCAGCTCCTTGACCAGCTCGGTCACGGCGGGCATGCGGGTCGAGCCGCCGACGAGCACGACGTGGTCGATGTCGCCGAGAGCGATCCCGGCGTCCTTGATGACCGCGGCGAACGGGGCCTTGCAGCGGTCGAGCAGGTCGATCGTGAGCTTCTCGAACTGGGCGCGGGTGAGCGACTCGTCGAGGTGCAGCGGGCCGTCGGCCGACGCGGTGATGTACGGCAGGTTGATCGAGGTCTGCATCGAGCTGGAGAGCTCGATCTTGGCCTTCTCCGCTGCCTCGCGAAGACGCTGGAGCGCCATCTTGTCCTTGGTGAGGTCGACGCCGTGCGCGTTCTTGAACTCGGTCGCGAGGTGCGAGACGAGGCGCTCGTCCCAGTCGTCGCCACCGAGGTGGTTGTCGCCGCTGGTGGCCTTGACCTCGACGATGCCGTCGCCGATCTCCAGCAGCGACACGTCGAACGTGCCACCACCGAGGTCGAAGACCAGGATCGTCTGCTCCTTCTCGCCCTTGTCGAGGCCGTAGGCGAGAGCGGCGGCGGTGGGCTCGTTGATGATGCGCAGGACGTTGAGGCCCGCGATCTCACCGGCCTCCTTCGTCGCCTGGCGCTGGGCGTCGTTGAAGTACGCCGGCACGGTGATCACGGCGTCGGTGACGGTGTCGCCGAGGTAGGCCTCGGCGTCGCGCTTGAGCTTCTGCAGCACGCGCGCGCTGATCTCCTGCGCCGTGTAGGCCTTGCCGTCGATGTCGACGGACCACGAGGTGCCCATGTGGCGCTTCACGGACCGGATCGTGCGGTCGACGTTGGTCACCGCCTGGCGCTTGGCGACCTCGCCGACGAGCACCTCGCCGTTCTTGGCGAAGGCGACGACCGACGGCGTCGTGCGGGCGCCCTCGGCGTTGGGGATGACGGTGGGGTCGCCGCCCTCGAGGACGGAGACGACGGAGTTGGTCGTGCCGAGGTCGATGCCGACTGCTCGTGCCATGGGACGTGCCTTTCGTAGGTGCCGACGGGGAAGTCGTGGTGGTCCGACTCTGGGACGGTTCACATCGAGTGTCAACCGCTCCAGCAACTGATGTGAGTCTAGTCGACTCAAGTCACCTTACATAATGCGCAGGCGCGGCCTGGCATTCCCCAGCCGGCGCGCGGGGTCGACGCCCCTCGGGGAGCCCGCGTCGCTAGCGTGGCTTCATCCGGCCCGTCCGACGTAAGTTACTGGCGAGTAGAGTCTTCGCCAGCCCCGCCAGCCCCGCCGTCCCCGGAGGATCCCGGTGCCCGACCTGAGCACGCTCGCCACCGACGTCACCCTGCTGACGCCGTTCTCCGCCACCCACCTCACGGTGCGTCTCGTCGTCGGGGTGCTGCTCACGATCGCCGCGCTCTCGCTCGCCGCGTGGCGGGGCAACCGGATCTACCAGGTGATCCGCTCGGGGCAGCCGGCGGTCGGGCGCACCGACGAGAAGGGGGTCCGGGTCCAGGCCGAGGTGGTCGAGGTCCTCGGCCAGCGCAAGCTGCTCAAGTGGGGCCCCTCGGGTGCCGCGCACTTCTTCACCTTCTGGGGCTTCCTGATCCTGGGCCTCACGATCCTCGAGGCGTTCGGCGCGCTGTTCGACCCGAACTTCCACGTGCCGCTGATCGGCACCTGGCCGGTCGTCGGGTTCCTGGAGGACTTCTTCGGCCTCGCCGTCCTCGTCGCGCTCGTGGTGTTCAGCGTCATCCGGATCCGGAAGAACCCGCACAAGGTCGGCCGCGAGTCGCGGTTCTACGGCTCGCACACCGGCGGCGCGTGGCTGATCCTGGCCTCGATCGCGACGATCGTGATCACGCTGTTCGTCTACCGCGGCGCGCAGATCAACAACGGCACGTTCCCGTTCGACCCGCCCACGGCGGCGTTCGTCTCGAACCGGGTCGCAGGGCTGCTCGAACCGCTGGGCACGACGGCGAACGAGTGGATCGAGACCGTCTTCATCATCCTGTCCTTCGGCGCCGTGCTCGGGACGACGATCCTCGTGCTCTACAGCAAGCACATGCACATCTTCCTGGCGCCGTTCAACGTGCTGTTCTCGCGCCGCCCCAACGGGCTCGGCCCCCTCCTGCCGATGTACTCCGGGACCGAGCGGATCGACTTCGAGGACCCGGACGACGACGCGACGTTCGGCCGCGGCGCGATCACCGACTTCACGTGGAAGGGCAACCTCGACCTGCTCACCTGCACGGAGTGCGGCCGCTGCCAGTCGCAGTGCCCGGCATGGAACACCGAGAAGCCGCTCTCGCCGAAGCTGCTGATCATGGACCTGCGCGACAACCTCCTCGCCCAGGCGCCCTACCTGGCCGCGCAGGCGAGCCCGACCTACCTCGCCTCGCCCGGCGCAGGGAGGGCGTCCGTGCCCGTGCCGGTCGAGATCGCGTCGTACTCTCAGGAGATCCAGGACGCGCACGCCCGCCCGCTCGTCGGGTCGCGCGAGAGCGACAACGCAGTGATCGACGAGGACGTGCTGTGGTCCTGCACCATGTGCGGCGCCTGCGTCAACCAGTGCCCGGTCGACATCGAGCACATCGACCACATCGCCGACATGCGCCGCAACCGCGTCATGATCGAGTCGCAGTTCCCGACCGAGCTCGCGGGCCTGTTCAAGAACGTCGAGAACAAGGGCAACCCGTGGGGGATGAACGCCTCGCTGCGCAACGCGTGGATCGAGGAGGTCGACTTCGAGGTCCGGGTGTTCGGCGCCGAGGGCGAGGACACCATCCCCGACGACGTCGACTACCTGTTCTGGGTCGGCTGCGCCGGAGCCTTCGAGGACCGCGCGAAGAAGACCACGAAGGCCGTCGCGGAGCTGCTGCACCTGGCCGGCGTGCAGTTCATGGTGCTCGGCGAGGGCGAGACCTGCACCGGCGACCCGGCGCGACGGGCGGGCAACGAGTTCCTGTTCCAGATGCAGGCGATGCAGAACGTCGAGGTCCTCAACGAGGTCAAGGCGAAGAAGATCGTCGTCACGTGCCCGCACTGCCTCAACACCCTCGGCCGCGAGTACCCCCAGCTCGGCGGCAACTACGACGTCGTGCACCACAGCCAGCTGCTCGCGACGCTGGTGAAGGAGGGGCGCCTCACCCCGGTGACCCCGGTCGAGGGCGCCGTGACCTACCACGACCCGTGCTACCTCGGCCGGCACAACAAGGTCTACACCCCGCCGCGCGACCTCCTCGGCTCGCTGCCCGGGCTGCAGCTCACCGAGATGGAGCGCTCCGCCGACCGCTCGTTCTGCTGCGGCGCCGGCGGCGCGCGGATGTGGATGGAGGAGAAGCTCGGGACGCGGATCAACCTCAACCGCACCGACGAGGCCCTCGCCACGGGCGCCTCGACCATCGCGGTCGCGTGCCCGTTCTGCTCGGTCATGATCAACGACGGCGTCACCAACCGCTCGCAGGGCAAGGACGTCCCCGTGGCCGAGGTCGCCGACATCGCGACCCTGCTGCTGGGCAGCGTCCGTACCTGACCGGTCAGTGGACCAGGGGTGCGAGCTGCGCCCCGAGGTACGGCGCGAGGGCTCGGGCGAACGTCGCCGTGAGGTGGCTGGTGTCGCGGTAGACGAGGTACTTCCCGCGCGTCACGGGGCACCGCGACGGGTCGCAGATCACGGAGGTGAGGTCGACGCCGTGCGCACCCGCGACGCCCGCCACCATGCCGACGTCGTAGGCCGGTGAGTCGAGCGCCGAACGGCTCAGGTCGCAGGCGCTCGGGTTCGACCGGTGCTGCGAGACGCAGGACGGCACGTCGCGTCCTGGCCAGGGCGTGTCGCGCAGGACCGCGACCGGCACCGCGGCCTTCGCCAGCGCCGCGAGCGAGCGCGACCAGCCGGCCTGCCACTCCGCGGCGGCCTTGGCGGGGTCGATCCGCGAGCCCGTCGCGCGGTCGACGAGCGAGTCGGTGCGCGTCCCCGTCGCGACGACGAGCGCCGGGTGCGTCTGCGCGATCTCGGCGAGCACGGCCGCGCGCCAGGTGTCGCACTCGTCGTAGGCCCGCTTGAGCGCGCGGTCGAAGATGGTGACGTCCGGGGCGGGGCAACCGGACTTGGTGCGCACGAGCAGCCGCCAATGACGCGTCTCCGCCAGCGTCTCGAGCGCCGGGAACCACTGGGCGGCATGGGAATCCCCGACCAGCACCACCTCGGTGCTCGAGGAGGTGTCACCGAACGCGCAGTCGCCGTGGGTGGTCTGCGACTTCGTGAGGTGGCAGCCGTCGGCGTAGATCACCGGGATGTCGTCGCGCGCCTTCGACGGACTCGGGGTCAGCGGCCCGGTCGGCCAGACCACCGCAGCGGCCGTGGGGTGCGAGCTCGGCGCGGAGCTCGACGGCGTCGGTGTGCCGGACGGAGCCAGCGCGGCCGGGCCACGACCGGTCTGCTCGTCGGCCGTGGACGGCGCCCCGAGCCCGGACGCGAGCGCCCCGCCGCCGCTCGACACCGCGAGGGCGGCACCGGCGAGCGCGGCCGTGACCGACAGCGCGGCGCCGAGCCGCAGCGACCGCCCGGTGCTCGCGACCAGCGCCGGCAGGTGGTGCAGCGGGCGCTCGACGAAGCGGTAGGCGAGCGCGGACGGCACCAGGGCCAGGAGCGCGATCGCCAGCCGACGCGGCACGCCGAGGTCGCCCCAGACCGACGCGGCGAGGACGAGGAACGGCCAGTGCCACAGGTACCAGCTGTAGGACAGCCGACCGAGGGCGCGCATCGGCCACCACGACAGCGGCGCGGCCACGCCGGTCCCGCGGTCCGAGCCGACTGCCCCGGCCGCGATCACGGCCGCCGTGCCGAGCACCGGCCACACCGCAGCGGTGCCGGGGTAGGGCAGGTCGTTGGACAGCACGACGACGGACCCGAGGAGCACGCCCGCACCGAGCCACCCGAGCAGGCGGCGTACGCCGACGGGCAGCCGCGCGAGGTCCACCGCGCCGATCGACACCAGGCCGCCGATCGCGAACTCCCACGCGCGGGTCGGCATCGAGAAGAACGCCCACGGCTCGATCCGCGCGGTGAGCCGCAGCGACAGTGCGAACGACGCGACGCCGAGGACCGCGAGCACCACGGCGAGCGGTCCGCGAGACACCGAGCGCCGACCGGCCCGCGCCGAGGTCGTACGCCGACGCCACGTGACGAACGCGGCGGTCGCGATGATGAGCAGCGGCCAGACGACGTAGAACTGCTCCTCGACCCCGAGCGACCAGAAGTGCAGGACGGGGCTGGGCGCAGCGTCGGACGCGAGGTAGTCGGTGGCCTGCACGGCGAACCGGATGTTGGCGACGTAGAGCGCTGCGGCGGTGATGTCGAGACCCACGCTCTGGTGGTCGATCCCGGGGATCGCGAACCACGACGCGAGCGCGACGAGGGCCAGCACGAGAGTGGCCGCGGGGAGCAGGCGGCGCGCCCGCCGGGCCCAGAAGCGGGCGAGCGACACGTGGCCGGTCGCGGTCGCCTCGGCGACGAGCAGCCCGGTGATGAGGAAGCCGGAGATCACGAAGAACACGTCGACCCCGACGAAGCCGCCGCCGAACAGCGGCAGCCCGACGTGGTAGCCGACCACCGCCGCGATGGCGACGGCGCGCAGCCCCTCGACGTCGGTGCGGAAGGTCCAGGAGCCGCGCGGCCCGCGGGTCGAGGAGGCGACGGGCTCGTCGGCCGTCAGCGGCATCCCGGACACGCGTCCGAGGATACGTCCCGTCGCGACGACCCCCGCACGCTCAGACGGAGGGGACGAGGCGGCTTCACCGCCCGAATCCACGGAGACTCGGTGGTTCCCCGGGATTCGGGCGGTGAGGCGAACGGCCCACCGTCGTGCAGGTCGGCGAGGACGCGGTCAGCTCGACGAGGGCGCCGGCGCGGGGGCGCCGTCGCCGCCGCCGGGCAGGGTGCCCGCCGGGACGAGGGTGATGCGCGATGCGGTGCGGTTGCCGCTCGCGTCCGTGGTCGACGCGACCGTCACCGAGGAGCCCACGGTGACGTCGGACATCGAGCCGCTCACCGTCTTGGTGACCGCGACCCCGCTCGGAACCGCGACCGTCACGGAGCCCGCGCGGGTGTTCACGGTGATGCTCGTGGCGGACACGGCGGTGACGGTGCCGACCACGCCGCGGCCGCCGAAGCCACCGCCGAAGCCGCCGGGTGCCCCGCCCTGACCGGTCGCGCCGGCTCCGGCGCCCGCACCGCCCCCGGCGGTCGTCCCGCAGAGCCGGGTGATGAAGCCGCCGCCGGCCGAGCTCGACGTGCCGCAGGGCAGCGTGCCGGCCTGGGCCTGCGCCAACGCGTCCGCGAGGGTCGCGGGACCGGCGGCCATCGCCTTGCCGGCGAAGAAGGCTCCACCGGCGATGACGAGCGCGCCGATCACACCGCCGATGACGACGTTGCGCCCGAGGCCGGACCCGCCCTCGGGCTTGTCCTTGCGGCCCTTCGAGCCCTCGACGAGGTCGGTGATGTCGGGCATGGTCGGCGCCTGGTAGCCCGACGGGCCTCCGGAAAGCGGGGGGACGAAGTTGCTGTCGCCGGTGGGCGGACCGGGCGGGGTGGGCGTGGACATCGATGACTCCTGGGTGTGGGGAATTACTCGTAACGAAGGGCTTCGACGGGGTCGAGACGTGAGGCCTGGCGAGCGGGCCAGTAGCCCGCGACGACACCGACGACCAGTGCCGAGACGAACGCGAGCGCGATGCCGGCGAGGGTGGGGGACGCAGGCACGTTGACGGCCGACCCGACGAGTCCCGTGACGGCGATGCCGAGCAGCACGCCGACGACGGCACCGCCGAGCGTGACGATCACCGCCTCGACGAGGAACTGCCGGGTGATGTCACGACGGCGCGCACCGATCGCCTTGCGCGTGCCGATCTCGCGCACGCGCTCGCGCACGGACACGAGCATCGTGTTGGCGATGCCGATGCCGCCGACGACGAGCGCGATCGCGGCGATGCCGATGAGGAAGTTGCGGATCGTCGCGGTCGTCGTCGACGCGACCGTCAGCAGCTGGTCTTGGCTGACCATCGAGAAGTCGTCGCTCGCCGAGCTCGCGAGCTCGTGGCGATAGCGCAGCAGAGCGGTGATCTGGCTCTCGACGTAGGCCAGCTGCGACGGGTCCTCCAGCGATACGCCGATGGTCCGCAGCGCGGCCGCACCCGTGAACCTGGACTGCACCGCGGTGATGGGCGCGAAGATCGCGTCGTCGGGGTTGGTGAAGCCGCTGCCGCCCTTGGGCTGCGTCACGCCGATCACGGTGAACGGGATGCCGTTGATGGTGATGGTCTGCCCGATGATGCTCGCGGGCGTGGCGTTGAGGTCGGTCACGGTCGTCGGCCCGAGCACGGCGACGCGCAGCCCCTTCGTCACCGACAGGTCGGTGAGGAACGCGCCGGTCTGGATCTGGTAGTTGCGCACCGACGCCTCCGCGGGCGTCGTGCCCGTCATCGTCGTCGTCGTGTTGGTGCGGCCGTTCACGACGACCACGTTGGACACCGACATCTCCGGCGCCACCGCCGCGACGCCGGGGAGCGTGGCGATCGCTGCGGCGTCCGCGACGGTGAGCGTGCTGGCCGACCCGGCGACACCGCGGACGCCGCCGACGGTCGAGGAGCCGGCGTTGACCGAGAGCAGGTTCGTGCCGAGCCCGGCGATCTGGTTGGTGATCGCGGTCTGCGTGCCCTCGCCGACACCGATGAGCGCGACCAGCGAGGCGACGCCGATGACGACGCCGAGCGTGGTGAGCGCGGTGCGCAGCGGGTTGGTCCGCAGCCGGCGAACGGCAAGGCGCAGCGCCTCGAGGAAGCTCACTGCTCGTCCTCCGCCACGAGACCGAGGGCCGCGAGACCGATCGACGTGCGGGCCTGGCCGGCCGCCTCCGCAGCGGGGACGACGGCACCGGTCGGGGGGTTGCCCGGTGCCGTCGTCGGTCCCTGCGTGGGCGCGCCGTCGAGGTAGGACGGCGCGACGCCGTCGTGCTCGACGAGCATGCCGTCCTCGACGCGCAGCACGCGTGCCGCGCGGTCGGCGATGCGCTGGTCGTGGGTGATGGTCACGAGCGTGAGGCCCTCGGCCTGCAGCTCCTGGAGGAGGGTGAACACGTCGGCGCTCGACCGGGAGTCGAGGTTGCCGGTGGGCTCGTCGGCCAGGATCACGGCCGGGCGCGTGACGAGGGCGCGGGCGATGGCCACGCGCTGGCGCTGGCCGCCGGAAAGCTGCGAGGGGTCGTGGTGCGCGCGGTCGGAGAGCCCGACACGGGCGAGGGACTCCTCGGCCCGCTCGAGCCGCTCCTTGCGCTTCACCCCGGCGTAGACCAGGGGTGCCGCCACGTTCTCGAGAGCGGACTCGCCGGACACCAGGTTGAAGCTCTGGAAGATGAAGCCGATCGCGCGGTTGCGTAGCAGCGCGAGGCGGTCGTCGTCGAGGGTGTCGGTGTCGACGCCGGCGAACAGGTACTGCCCGGCGGTCGGACGGTCGAGAAGCCCGAGGATGTGGAGCAGCGTCGACTTGCCCGACCCCGAGGGGCCGATGATGGCGACGTTCTCGCCCATCTGGATCGAGAAGTCCACCCCGCGCAGCGCGGCGACCTCGCTGTCGCCCATCGAGTACAGCCGCGTGATCCCGCGGCCCTCGATGAGCGGGGGCTGCGGTGCGACGGTCTGCTCAGCCACCGGGACGCGCCCCGCCGAAGCCGCCGCCAGCGCCGCCCAGGCCGGTCCGTCCGGTGAGCCCACCGACGCCGCCGACTCCGCCGGTCGTGCTGGTCGAGGCGGTCGGGTTGACCACGCCGGTCACGACGACCTGTCCGACCTGCACCCCGCTGATGATCTCCGTGGTGGAGTTCGTCGAGAGCCCGATGTTGACCGGTGTCGACTGCGGTGCGCCGTTGACGAGCAGCTGCACGGTGTTGTTCGGCGTCGTGCCCTGGATGGCCGTCGTCGGCACGTTGAGGACGTTCTTCGCGCTCGCCGTCACGATCGCGATGGACGCCGTCATCCCGGGCAGCACGCCCTTCGGGTTGGTGGTCAGCACGAGGCTGAGCGGGAAGGTCACCGCACCCGAGCCCGTCGACGAGGAGTTCGCCGCGGTCGGGAGCGTGGTGATCGTGGCCGGCACCGTGGTGCTCAGCGCGGTGAGCGTCACCTGGGCGGTCTGGCCGACCGTGAGGGTCGCGACGTCCTGCTCGGCGACGTTGGCAACGACGGTGAGGGTGTCGGAGCGCATGGTGATCGCGGACGTCGACGGCGGCGCCTGACCGACCGTGAGGTTCACGGCGGTGACGATCCCGGCCACCGGCGCGGTGATGGTCGTGGCGGTGGCGCTGGTCCGCGCGGTCGCGAGCTGCGACTTCGCCGTCGCCACCTGGTTCTGCGCCTGGGTCACCGCGGCACGCGCCTGGGCGAGTTGCGCGGCGTTCGACGCCGCCGTGACCGACGTGTTCTTCGCCGTGGTGAGCGCGACCTGGTCGTTGGCGATGGCGGTCTGGTCGCGTGCCACTGACTGCTGCGCCTGCGCGACCGCGAGCTTGTCGGCGGCGATCACGGTCGCGGGCACCGGGGGCTGCGCGGCCTGGTCAGCGGCGAGCTTGGCGTTCGCGTCGGCCAGCTTCTGCTGGTCGACCGCCAGCGCCGCCTGGTCCGCCGCGAGCTGGGCCTGCGCCGCCGCGATCTGACTGCTGGCGGAGGACTGCGCCGCGATCTTCGCCTGGGTGCTGCGCAGGTTGCTCTGCGCCACCAGTACCTGGGCCTGCGCCGAGGCGACGGAGCTGGCCGCCGAGGCCACCGCCGCAGCCGACCCGCTGGCGTCCTCGGTGGCCAGCAGCTGCCCCTTGGCCACGTGCTCACCGACGACGACGCCGACGGTGGCGACCGTGTTGGTCGCCGACGACGAGCTGCCGGAGCCGCTGGCGCCGGCGCTCGACCCCTGCGAGGAGGAGGAGCCCGAGGACGTCGTCTGGGTGGTGGTGCCGAACGCGAGCGCGTACGTGCTGGCCGAGCCCACCGTGCCCGTGGCGGCGATCGTCGCGGTGACGTCGCTCTGCTTGACCGTGCTCGTGAGGTACTGCGTCGCCGCCGTGGCCGAGGACCGGTGGCTGAGGAACCACCAACCGCCAGCGGCGAGCACGACGACCAGGGCGACCACGAGCCAACGCTTCATGCCGTGGTTGTAGGTCGGCAGGTTGGCAGGTTCCCGGGTATTCGCTGAGAGCAGGCTGAGGATCGGCGGACGACGCCGGATCGTGACACTAGATCTCGGTGCGGTGGAAGTTCAGGTGGCTCTTGCTCGGCGTCGGGCCGCGCTGGCCCTGGTAGCGCGAGCCGTACTGCGCGGAGCCGTAGGGGTGCTCGGCCGGGCTCGAGAGCCGGAACAGGCACAGCTGGCCGATCTTCATCCCCGGCCAGAGCTTGATCGGCAGGGTCGCGACGTTGGACAGCTCGAGGGTGACGTGGCCGCTGAAGCCGGGATCGATGAAGCCGGCCGTGGAGTGGGTGAGCAGGCCGAGACGACCCAGGGAGGACTTGCCCTCGAGCCGGCCGGCGACGTCGTCGGGCAGCGTGACGACCTCGTAGGTCGAGGCGAGCACGAACTCGCCCGGGTGCAGGATGAACGGCTCGCCGGCCTCCGGCTCGACCATGCGGGTCAGGTCGGGCTGCTCCTCCGCGGGGTCGATGTGCGGGTAGCGGTGGTTCTCGAAGACCCGGAAGAACTTGTCGATGCGCACGTCGACGCTCGAGGGCTGCACCATGGCCTCGTCGAACGGCTCGAGCACCACGCGGCCCTCGGCCAGCTCGGCGCGGATGTCGCGGTCCGACAGCAGCACGGCGTAGTCCCTCCCTCGTCGCGGATCGCCCGAGGCTACCGCCCGGGGGACCGCCCTCAGGTGTCGGTCCCGCCCAGCAGCCGCCGGATGCGGTCGATCGCAGGAGCGGTCGCCGCGGCGAGCGCGGAGGCCATGTCGGGTGCCGCGGGGTCGGGGTCGTCGTCCGGGAGGGTCTCGACGGCGTCGAGGGGCAGCGGCCCGGTCACGGCGATCTCGCGCAGCTGCTCGATGCGTCCGAGGAGCGAGAGGCTGCCCAGCGCCTCGACGACGTCGCCCGACCCGGCCGTGAGCTCGACGGCGGCCCGGACGTCCTCGGCCATGGCGTCGCTCTCGGCGTGCGCGTCCTCGTCGACGCCGTCGCGCGAGGCGACCACGACGAGGTCGGCGAGCGCGGTCATCAGGCTCGCCAGCACGTGCGCAGGCAGCGCGGGCACGACACCCGCGCGGTCGTAGAGCCGGTCGATCGCGCCGCTGAGACCGCGGGACTGGATCGCGATCCGGGTGAGCCAGTGCAGCTCGCGCTCGAGGTGGTCGAGCTGCGCCTCGACCCCGCGCGCCCGGACGTTGAGACGCGCCGACTCGAGTGCGTGGCCGACGGCGTCGCGGGTCTGGCCGGCCGTCGTGCGCAGGTGGCGGCTCGTCCCGATGAACGCGTGCCGGACGTCGTTCGGCAGCGGCGCCGGGTGGGACGCAGGCTCCGAGGCCATCTCGCGCAGGAATCCCGTGAGCTCGGCGACGTAGGTGGCGAGCGCCGTGCGTGCCTGCTCGAGGCGCGGGCGCGGCGGGAACACGAAGACGGCCACGACGCCGACGAGCGCTCCGAAGGCGACGTCGAACACCCGCCACAGGTCGACCGCGAGGTCGCCGGGCCCGAGCGCGAGGACGAAGACGGTCGCGACCGGGATCTGAAGCTGCCCCACGATGCCGACGGGCAGGGCGCGCGCGAGGAGCAGGCTCGCGACGAGCGCGAGGAACACCGACCACCAGGTCACCGGGACGAACGTGACGTAGACCGTGGCGACGGCGACCCCGAGGCCGGTTCCGAGCACGCGCTGCGCGGTCATGCCCAGGGTGCTGAACGGGCTGGACTGCACGACGAACAGCGTCGTCATCGGCGCGAAGATCGGCAGCAGCGATCCGGACACGCGCTGGGCCATGAGGTAGGACACGGTCGTGGCCACCGAGATGCGCAGCACCAGGCCGAGGGAGTCGATGCCGCGCGACCGGGCGTTGAGGGCCGCGCTGAGCGTGCCGGCCGACCCGCTCGCGGTTGACGCCATGCGCCCAGTCTCCCAGCGCGGACGGGCGCTCAGCCCGTGGGGCTCGGGCCCGGCGGCGGCGGTGTCGGGGTGGGTGGCGGCGTCGGGACGGGCGGCACGGTCGGGCCCGGCTGGCTCAGGATGGCCGGCACGGGGGGCGGGCAGCCGGCGGCGACGGTCGGGACGTCGGTCGGGAGGGGTGCTGCGGTGTCGGTCGGCACGTCGGTGGGGACCGGGACCGCGGTGTCCGTCGACGGCGGCGTCGGTGCCGGCGTGCCGGTCGGGAGGGTGCCGCTCTGGCACGCCGCCACCGCCTGGTCGTACGCCGTCTGAGCACTCGCCTGGTCGAGCAGGAACTGCTGACGCGCCGCGGCGGCCAGGTTGTAGGCCGTGACGGCCTCGGCGTAGGCCTGGCGCTGCGCGCTGATGACGTCCCAGACCTGGGCCACCTGGCGGACTGCGACCTCGTACGCGACGTAGGCGGCGGCCTGCGCCTGGTAGTCGCCGACCGACTGCCAGTAGCCCACGATCGAGACCTGCCAGGCCTGCTGCGCGGCGCTCAGGTCCTGCTGCGCCTGGGTCACGCGCCCGAGCGCGACCTGCGCCTCGGACGCGGCGTCGTAGGGCGGCGCGAGCTGCCCGGTGAACGCCCAGCCGCAGCCGGGACCGACCGGGTCGTCGAGGCGCGAGGGGACCACCGAGACGATCGGGGCCGGCGCGAGCGGGCTCGGCGGCACCGGGGACCCGACGGCGGTGGGCAGGTCGACCGGATAGACGGGGTCGGCCGGGCGCACGGGATAGGAGACCGACGGCAGCGGCGAGGGCGTCCAGGGGTCGGGCACGGGGGTGACCCCATGGGGCGCGACCGGGGTGGGCGAGGGGGTCGCCGACACCGTGACGGGGGCGGTCAGCCCGGTGAACTGGTCGCGCTCCACCCACGGCGAGCGCGCGGCGTCGGCGACGGTCGACGCGGGGTTCGCGCAGACGCCGGTGAGTGCCGCGACGAGCGGCGGGTCGGCGGCCGTGGCGAGGGCGGTGAGGCCCGAGCGCGGCGACGACGTGGTCGCCACGATCGCGATGACGTCGCCGTGACGCCAGAACAGCGCGCTCGCGCTCGCGCCGCCGGACCGCAGGGTCGCGACGAACGCGTCGCTGCTCGGCCCGGACGCGGGGTAGACGCTCACCCAGGCGTTGGTGCACTGCGTCAGCCGTGCGGCCCAGCTGACCATCGCCACGGCGCCCGAGCCCGCGGTGTACGCCGAGACCGTGAGCACCACCTGCGAGCGCCCGAGGTCGTAGACGCGGGCGCCGGACAGCGCGGCGTCGACGGTCGGACGGCCGCAGGGCGCGTCGAACGGCGTACCCCCGGTCCAGGCCAGCGCCCCGGCCGGGGTCCACCCGGTCGGAGCAGTGCCCGCGAGCACCGTGGACACGGCGGTCTGAGCCGGCGAGCTGAGCAGGGCCACCCGGTCGATCGACGGTCCGGCCGACGGCGTGGGCGAGGCGGCCGCCACTGCGGGGCGCGGCAGGAGGGGCACGCCCATGAGCACGATCCCGGTCACGGTGAGCACGGCGACGACGACACCGGTGAGCGCGAGCAGGACGCCGGCGGACCGGGTGGCCGTGCTGCGCCCCGGGATGGCGGCGGACAGCCGACCGGGGGGCGGCTGGGGTCCGCTGTGTCGTCCCATCGATGTTCACCTCCTCGTCATCGTGCGCTCTCGTGCTGCCCTGACGCTCGACCGACGGGGGCGGACCGGCGGCGACGCGACTGCGCCCGGACCCGCGCTTAGCGTGGGGACCGAGCACCTGACTTCATCATGGTCAGGTATCCACGCGCGAAACGAGAGCAACGGTGAGTCGACGACACGACGACGGCGCGCCGGGGACCGGCCTCGACGGCCTGTTCCCCGGCGGCCTGCGCGGTGCTGTCCCGGCGCCGCCGCGGGCGTCGGTGCCGCGCCGGTTCGGTCGGCTCCTGCCGTGGGCGCTGTGGTCCGCCCTCGCGGGCGTCGTGGTCGCGCTGCTCGCCGCGCCCCTGGTGCTGCCGCCGTCGTACGCCGCCCGGCAGGCGGTCTACGCCTGGGAGGACCTGCCGGCCGAGCTCCCCCTCGACGCCGAGCTCCCCCAGCGCAGCGTGATGACCGACGCCGCGGGCAAGACGTTCGCGGTGTTCTACGGCCAGAACCGGCTCCCGCTCACGCTCAAGCAGGTGTCGCCGCACGTCGTCGACGCGCTGCTCGCCACCGAGGACGACCGTTTCTACACCCACGGGCCGGTCGACCTCACCGGGCTCGCCCGGGCCGTTCTGCACAACGGCACGTCCGGGTCGTTGCAGGGCGCCTCGGGACTCACCCAACAGTACGTCAAGAACCTGCTGCTCACCCAGGCCACCTCGGCGGCGCAGGAGAAGGCGGTCACCGAGCAGACGCTCACCCGCAAGATCCGCGAGCTGCGCCTCGCGGTCGCGCTCGAGAAGAAGCTGACCAAGGACCAGATCCTGGAGCGCTACCTCAACACGGTGAACTTCGGCGACGGTGCCTACGGCATCGGGGCCGCGGCCAAGCACTACTTCAACGTGGCGGCGACGAACCTGACGGTTCCGCAGGCCGCGCTGCTCGTCGGCATCCTGAAGTCGCCGACCAACTACAACCCGGCCGACCACCCCGAGCGCTCGAAGGCCCGGCGCGACGTCGTCCTCGCGCGGATGCACAGCACCGGGCGTCTCGCCGACGCGGACTACGCCGCGGCCGAGGCCACGCCGGTCAGGCTCACCCTCACCGACCCCGCGCAGGGCTGCGGGGCGTCGGCGTACCCGTTCTTCTGCCAGTACGTCCTGCAGGTGCTGAGCACCGACAAGACCTTCGGGGCCACGCCCGAGGCACGGGCCGAGCTGCTCTACCGCGGCGGCCTCACGATCCGCACGACGCTGGACCGCGCCGCGATGGCCGCCGCGCAGTCCGCCGCCGACGCCGCGCTCGAGCCGACCAACCGGGTCGCCGCCGGGATCGCCGTCGTGCGACCGGGGACGGGCGAGGTCGTCGCGATCGCGACGAACAAGAAGTGGGGGCGCGACGCGGCGAAGGGGCAGACCCAGATCGTGCTGCCCGTGCGGGCGGCGTACCAGCCGGGGTCGAACTTCAAGCCGATCACGCTGGCCACCGCGCTGGAGAAGGGCTTCTCGCTGAGCACGCGGTTCGACACCCCGAACGGCTACAAGCCGGCGACCATGAACTACCCCAAGGGCGGGTTCCACAACGACAACGACCGCAACAACGGCGTGCTCAACGCCTACCAGGCCACCGCTGCCTCGGTGAACACGTGGTACGTCCAGCTCGAGGAGAAGTACGGCGTCCTGGCCGTCGCCGACATGGCCGGACGCCTCGGCATCACGAGCCTGCCGCGCAAGGGCCGCTACAAGATCACGCCGAAGGACGCGTCGCTCACCCTCGGCGCCTACGACGTCTCGCCGCTGGAGATGGCCGGGGTCTACGCCACGTTCGCCAGCGGCGGCATCACCTGCAAGCCGCTGGCGATCACCTCGCTCAGGGACCGGCACGGCGCATCGCTGCAGGTCCCGGGCGCCGACTGCCACCGGACGCTGTCGCCCTACGTCGCCGCCGCCGTCACCGACGTGCTGCGCGGCGTCTTCGGCCGAGGCGGCACCGGTGCCGGCCTCGACCT
>Ga0208851_1000079_pt1 | contig 39648 bp, 33 predicted proteins | sample NGESurshal092012_FD_184481 | JGI IMG/M metagenome (GOLD analysis project Ga0208851, IMG submission 184481) | Arctic peat soil microbial communities from Barrow, Alaska - NGEE Surface sample 415-2 shallow-092012 (SPAdes) | ecosystem: Environmental > Terrestrial > Soil > Wetlands > Peat ... | reverse complement strand
GTCCTCGTACGCCGACAAGACGCGGTAGACGCCGGCGAACCCGCCGCCGACACGCTCGGCCATCACCGCCCCGCGCGTGACGACGCCGTGCCGGTCGAGCAATCCCTCGGCCAGGGCGGCCGCACGCAGCGTGAGGTCGATCGAGCGCGGCTCGACCAGCGACCACCGGCCGCTCACCGACGGCGGCCCGGTGCGGGTCGGCAGCGACGAGCGAGGTCGGGCGTAGCGGGCGCGCGGTCCACCGCGCGAGGGCGCCGCCGCGGTGCGCGGCCTGCGCCCCGGGCCGGCGATGCGTGCGCGCAGCGGTGCCCAGGTGTCGCCGGTGACCTGCCCCGACCACACGAGGTCCCACAGGGACTCGGTCAGCCGCGCGTCGTCGATGCCGCCTGCCCCCGGCGCCACCAGCGGGCCGACCCGGTCGGACAGGGCGCGGAAGAACCAGCCGCCGCCGGATGCGAGGGTGTCGAGCAGCGCCCGGTGGACGTCGTCGAGCTCGAGCTCCGCGATCTCCGGCAGGAGCAGCGCGGCCGAGTCCGCGGGCGCTAGCGCGACGAAGCCGTCACCGCCCGTCAGCGCACCGGCTCCGGCCCAGACCACCTCGCCGGAGGAGGTGAGCTCGTCGAGCATCGCGGGCTGGAAGCCCTCGACCCGCGCGGGCAGCACGAGGGTCTCCCAGGCCGACGCCGGGACGACGACGCCGGCCAGCTGCTCGACGACGCGCAGCACGCCGTCCGGGCCGCGCAGGCGACCTCCCACCTGCTGCCAGGCGGGGAGGAAGATGCCGAGGGTCTCGGGCGCCACGGGCTCTGCCTCGCGCCGCAGCGCTGCGACCGACCGGCGGCGGACCAGCCGCAGGACCTCGGCGTCGCACCACTCCGTGCCGGACCCGCCGGGCCGGAACTCGCCGGTGACGACGCGCCCGGAGGCCGCGAGCCGGGTGAGCGCGCCAAGGACGACGGCGTTGCCCAGGCCGAAGGCGGCGGCGACCTCGGCGGCGTGGAACGGACCGTGGGTGCGCGCCCAGCGCGAGACGAGGTCGCCGACGGGGTCGGCCACGATCTCGAGGAACGCGTCCGGCAGCCCGACGGGCAGGGCGGTGCCGAGCGCGTCGCGCAGCCGCGCGGCGTCCTCGACCGCGGCCACGTGGACCTCGCCCCCGATGCGCACCTCGATGGCGCGGCGCGCCGCGAGCAGCGAGTCGACCCACTCGGGCGCGGCACCGCGCTCGGCGAGCTGGGTGCGGCGGAGCGGTCCGAGCATCCGCAGCAGGTCGGCCACACCCTCGGCGTCGCACGCATGCCTGTCGCTGACCAGTCGCTGCAGCTCGACCTCGACCTGGGCGAGCGACTCCGGGTCGAGCAGGTCGCGCAGCTCGGCCTGCCCGAGCAGCTCGGCGAGCAGGGTCGGGTCGAGGCTGAGCGCGGCGGCGCGGCGCTCGGCCAGCGGGGAGTCGCCCTCGTAGAGGTAGGCGGCGACGTATCCGAAGAGCAGCGAGCGCGCGAAGGGCGACGGGGTCGGCGTCTCGACCTCGACCACCCGGACCTCACGGGACTGCACCGATCGCATGAGGGCCACGAGACCGGGGACGTCGTAGACGTCCTGCAGCACCTCGCGCATCGTCTCGAGCACGATGGGGAAGGAGCCGTACTGCGACGCGACCGACAGCAGCTGCGCGGACCTCTGGCGCTGCTGCCACAGGGGTGAGCGCTTGCCCGGGTTGCGCCGGGGAAGCAGCAGTGCGCGTGACGCCGACTCGCGGAACCTCGCCGCGAACAGCGCCGATCCGCCGGCCTCGGCCGTGACCAGGGCCTCGACGTTGTCCGGGTCGAGGATCACGGCCTCGACGACGTCGCGCAGGATGTCGTCGTCCTCGACGTCGGGCAGCCGCAGCACGATGCCGTCGTCGGCGTGCATCACCTGCGCGTCGACCCCGAACCGCTCGCGGATCCGCGCTCCGACGGCCAGCGCCCACGGCGCGTGCACCTGCGCCCCGAACGGCGAGTGCAGCACGATGCGCCAGTCGCCGAGCTCGTCGCGCACCCGCTCGACGAGCAGGGTCCGGTCGTCGGGCAGGTGCCCGGTGGCCGCGCGCTGGTCGTCGAGGTAGGCGAGCAGGTTGTTGCGCGCGCGCTCGTCGAGGCCCGTCGCGGTGAGGCGGGCCAGTGCGTCGTCGCGGGGCAGCGCCGCGACCTCGCGGACGAAGCCGCCCATCGCGCGGCCGAGCTCGTAGGGCCGGCCCAGGGAGTCGCCGTGCCAGAACGGGAGCCGGCCGGCCAGACCGGGTGCGGGCGAGACCAGGACGCGGTCGTGGGTGATGTCCTCGATGCGCCAGCTCGAGGCACCGAGGGAGAAGACGTCGCCGATCCGGGACTCGTAGACCATCTCCTCGTCGAGCTCCCCGACGCGAGATCCCTTCTCTCCCACGAGGAAGACGCCGAACAGACCCCGGTCCGGGATCGTCCCGCCGCTGGTCACCGCGAGGCGTTGCGCTCCCGGTCGACCTGTGAGGGTGCCCGTGGTGCGGTCCCACACGAGGCGGGGCCGCAGCTCGGCGAACTCGTCGCTAGGGTAGCGACCGGCGAGCATGTCGAGCACGGCGTCGTACGCCGACTGCGGGAGCGAGGCGAACGGCGCGGCGCGGCGCACGAGCGCGAGCGCGTCGTCGACGTGCCAGCTCTCCATCGCGGTCATGGCGACGAGCTGCTGGGCGAGGACGTCGAGCGGGTTGCGCGGCATGCGCATCGACTCGATGAGGCCCTCGCGCATGCGCTGCGCGACCACCGCGGTCTGCACGAGGTCGCCGCGGTACTTCGGCAGCACGACGCCCTTGCTCACGGCACCGACCTGGTGCCCGGCGCGCCCGACGCGCTGCAGCCCGCTCGCCACCGACGGCGGGGACTCCACCTGGATCACGAGGTCGACCGCGCCCATGTCGACACCGAGCTCGAGGCTGCTGGTCGCGACCACCGCGGGGAGCCGACCGGCCTTGAGGTCCTCCTCGATGATGGCGCGCTGCTCCTTGCTCACCGACCCGTGGTGCGCACGTGCGAGCACGCTCGGTGCGCCGCCCGTGGAGCCGGACTGCCCCATCGACGCTGCAGGTGCTGAGCCGGTCTCCAGGGACTCGCCGCTCTGGCGCTCCGCCCAGATCTCATTGAGCCGCGCGGTGAGCCGCTCGGCGAGGCGGCGCGAGTTCGCGAACACGATGGTCGAGCGGTGGGCGGCCACGAGGTCGACGACGCGCTCCTCGAGGTGCGGCCAGATCGAGGTGCGGGTCGGGTCGGCGGCGGCAGACCCGCTCACCTCGCCCGTGCTGGCTCCCAGCTCGGCCATGTCGTCGACCGGCACGACGACCTCGAGCTGCCACGACTTGGTGTTCGGCGGCTGCACGACCGTGACCGGGCGCGACCCGCCGAGGAACGATGCGACCTCCTCGACGGGACGCACCGTGGCCGACAGGCCGATGCGCTGTGCCGGCTGGGGGAGCAGAGCGTCGAGGCGTTCCAGCGAGATCGCGAGGTGGGCGCCGCGCTTGGTGCCGGCCAGCGCGTGCACCTCGTCGACGATCACGGTGGTCACGCCGCGCAGCGAGTCGCGTGCGGCGGAGGTCAGGACGAGGAACAGTGACTCGGGGGTCGTGATGAACACGTCGGGCGGCCGGGTGCCGAAGCGCCGTCGCTCGTCCGCGGGCGTGTCGCCCGACCGGACGCCCACCGTGACGTCGGGCTCGGCCAGGCCGAGCCGCACGGACTCGCGGCGTATCCCGGTCAGCGGGCTGCGCAGGTTGCGCTCGACGTCGACGGCGAGGGCCTTGAGCGGCGAGACGTAGAGCACGCGGCAGCGCAGCCGCGGGTCGTCCGGCGGCGGTGCGGCGGCGACCTGGTCGAGCGCCCACAGGAACGCCGCGAGGGTCTTGCCCGAGCCGGTCGGGGCTACGACGAGGGCGTGCTCGCCCGAGGAGATCGCGTCCCAGGCGCCGACCTGCGCTGGTGTTGCGGTCTCGAACGCCGAGCCGAACCAGGCTCGCGTGGCGGGGGAGAAGCGCGCCAGCACGTCCTCGGACGGGGGCGGCGCGGTCCTGGGCACGGGACCATCCTGTCGTGCCCGCCCGACACCGTGGCACGCTGTGCGACGAGGACGGCGCCCGACCGCGCGCCGCGAGGACCGGCGGGAGGTGACGCACGTGCTGACGTCGTACGCCGTGCCGCTGGGCGAGGCCACGACGGCCGGACCACTGGCGGCGCTCGTCGTGACCGTCGTCCTGCTCCTGCTCCTCGGCGCGGTCTTCTGGTCCTTCCTGCGCCGGTCCCGGCGCGACGGTGTCGCCCCGCTCGCGGTCGACAGCCTCGAGCCGAGGCACCTGCCCGAGCCGGCCGACCCGACCGAGCTGCCCCGGCCGAGCGAGCTTCGCGAGGACGGCCGGCCGCCGGCGGAGCCGTCGTGACGAGGCCGGCAGACCCATGCGGCTGACGGACTTCTGGACCCGGCTCGAGCACGCGCTCGGTGCCGGCTACGCCCGGTCGTGGGCGCACGACCATGTGCTCTCCTCGCTCGGTGGTCGCACGGTCGACGAGGCGATCGCGGACGGCGAGGAGACGGTCCACGTCTGGCGTGCGGTCCACGCCGAGCTGCGGCTGCACCCCAGCGACCGCTGAGCGGCGACTGGCGTCCCGGCGGCGCCGGTCATGACGACGCGGCCGCCACCCCCGGGAGGATGACGGCCGCGTCCGGTCCGGCTACATGTCAGTCCATGACCGGCAGGGGCACGGCGGCGTCGTCCGCGAGGACGTGCGCGGTGTCCTGGTGCGTGCGCAGCCGGACCTCGGGGAGGATCAGCGCGAGGACGAACGCCACGACCATGAACGGCACCGCGACCAGGAACGTCGTGTCCATCGCGCGGGCGAACGCACCGAGGACCTGCTCCTGGACGGCGGGCGGAAGCGCGTTGATGTTGCTGATCGACGACGTGACGTCGCTGCCGGCCGCACCCGCGTTCGGGAACACGCCGGTGAGCTCCGCCGCTAGCCTCGCGGTCCACACCGCGCCGAAGAACGCGGTGCCGAACGAGCCGCCGATGGAGCGGAAGAACGTCGAGCCGCTGGTCGCCGCACCCATCAGCTTCGGCTCGACCGTGTTCTGCACGGCGAGGACGAGCACCTGCATCACGTTGCCGAGACCGGCACCGAGGACGAACATCGCGAGCGCGGAGAACCAGTACGGCGAGTCGACGCCCATGTGGCTCATCAGGTAGAGGCCGATGGCCGCGAGCCCGGTGCCGACGATCGGGAAGATCTTGTAGCGCCCGAGCTTGGTGATGAGCTGACCCGAGAGCACCGACGTGAGGAGCACGCCGACCATGAGCGGCAGCAGCATGAGGCCCGCCTCGGTCGGCGTCGACCCGCGCACCACCTGGAAGTAGATCGAGAGGTAGACGATCGACCCGAACATCGCGAAGCCCACGATGAAGCCGATCATCGACGAGACCCGGAAGACCTTGTTGCTGAAGAGCGTCATCGGGACGATGGGCTCGTCGATGCGCAGCTCGTGCAGCACGAACCAGACGCCGAGCAGGACGCCGGCGACACCGAGGCCGATGATCTGCGGCGAGGTCCAGTCGTACTGGTGGCCGCCCCAGACCGTGACGAGCAGCAGCGCCGTGACGCTCGTGACGAGCAGCGCGGAGCCGAGCCAGTCGATCGGCTTCTTCTCGTGCTTCACCGGCAGGTGCAGGACGGCGCCGAGGACGAGGAAGGCGACGATACCCAGCGGCACGTTGATGTAGAAGATCCAGCGCCACGACAGGTGCTGGGTGAACCAGCCGCCGAGCAGCGGCCCGATGACCGACGAGATGCCGAACACCGCGCCGAACAGGCCGGCGTAGCGACCGCGCTCGCGCGGGGGGATGAGGTCGGCGATGACCGCCATGACCAGGACCATGAGGCCGCCGCCGCCGATGCCCTGCAGCGCACGGGTGCCGATCAGCTGCGCCATGTTCTGCGAGGCGCCCGCGAGCATCGAGCCGATGACGAACACGACGATCGACGTCTGCAGCATGAGCTTGCGGCCGTAGAGGTCGGAGATCTTGCCCCAGATGGGCGTGCTCGCGGTCGATGCGAGCAGGTAGGCGGTGACGACCCACGAGAGCTCGTTGAGGCCGCCGAGGTCGCTGGTGATGGTCGGCAGGGCCGTCGACACGATGGTCTGGTCGAGGGCGGCCAGCAGCATCGTGAGCATGAGCGCGCCGAGGATGAGGCGCAGGTGGCGTCGACTCGACTCCACCTCGGGGTCGAACACGAACGCGTCGGGCGTGGTCACAGGGTCTCCAGGTCGTGGGCGAGGCGGGTCATCAGCGCGGAGAGGGTGGATACGTCGTCGGCCGGCCATCCGGCGGTGGCGGAGGCGAGCAGGGCGGTGCGGGCGCGTACCGCGTCGGCGAGGAACACGCGGCCCTCGTCGGTGACGGTCAGCAGCGAGGCCCGGCGGTCGTCCGGGTCGGGGGAGCGGGTCAGCAGCCCGGCGTCCTCGAGGCCGCGCAGGTGCCGGCTGATCGTCGAGAGGTCGAGCGCGGTGGCGTCGGCGAGGTCGGTGGCGCGCACCGGGGCGAGCCGGTCGACGTGGCCGAGCAGGAACGCTCGGGCGCTCGTGTCCGGGTCTCCCGACCTGCGCTTGAGGTGGGTGACCAGGGCGCTGAGCGCGACCACCAGGTCCGCCGGTCGCTCGGCCGACCCGCCCTCCCCGGCGGTCGCCGGTGAGGTGGTTGCTTGTGTCATGCAAGTAAGGTAGCACGGAACTGAGGCAAGCCTCACCGCTGTCCGCGTCGGCATGCGACAGCTGTTCGACCACGACCGGCGTGTCGCGCTACCGTCGAACACCCGTTCGACCTACAGTGTGCTCCGTACGACAGCGCGACCGCACCACCCCGCAAGCAACCGCTCCACCTGTTCCACCCGACCGGACCGCCCCGCGGTCGACCGTCCCCGGACCTGCTCCACCGGCCGGTCGTCCCCAGGGCCCAGGTCGGCCCGGGAGCGCTGTCGGACCCCGTCCGTAGCGTCCCCGTCGTCGTCATCCGCATCCCACGAAGGCAGGTCCCGATGGCCCCCTCCGACCGCAAGACTCCCGGCGCCACCGGCGGTTCCGACCGCGAGAAGGCGCTCGACACCGCGCTGGCCCAGATCGAGCGTCAGTTCGGCAAGGGGTCGGTCATGCGCCTCGGCCAGGAGGGCCGGGCTCCCGTCGAGGTGATCCCCACCGGCTCGGTGGCCCTCGACATCGCGCTCGGCATCGGCGGACTCCCGCGCGGCCGCGTGGTCGAGATCTACGGCCCGGAGTCCTCCGGCAAGACCACGCTGGCCCTGCACGCGATCGCCAACGCGCAGAAGGCCGGCGGCATCGCCGCGATCATCGACGCCGAGCACGCGCTCGACCCGGAGTACGCCAAGGCGCTCGGCGTCGACATCGACGCCCTGCTGGTCAGCCAGCCCGACAACGGCGAGCAGGCACTCGAGATCGCCGACATGCTCATCCGGTCCGGTGCGATCGCCATCATCGTCATCGACTCGGTGGCGGCGCTCGTGCCGCGCGCGGAGATCGAGGGCGAGATGGGTGACAGCCACGTCGGCCTGCAGGCACGTCTGATGAGCCAGGCCCTGCGCAAGCTCGCCGGCGCGCTGAGCAACTCCAACACCACCGCGGTGTTCATCAACCAGCTGCGCGAGAAGATCGGCGTGATGTTCGGCAGCCCCGAGACCACCACGGGTGGCAAGGCGCTCAAGTTCTACGCGTCGGTCCGCCTCGACGTGCGTCGCATCGAGACGCTCAAGGACGGCACCGACGCGGTCGGCAACCGCACCCGCGTCAAGGTCGTGAAGAACAAGATGGCCCCGCCGTTCAAGCAGGCCGAGTTCGATATGATCTACGGCGAGGGCATCTCCCGCGAGGGCGGCCTCATCGACATGGGCGTCGAGCAGGGCTTCGTGCGCAAGTCCGGTGCCTGGTACACCTACGAGGGTGACCAGCTCGGCCAGGGCAAGGAGAACGCCCGCCAGTTCCTCAAGGACAACCCGGACCTCACCGAGGAGCTCGAGATCAAGATCAAGAGCAAGCTCGGCATCGGTGGCTACGGCCCGGAGCTGACCGAGGACATCGTCATCCCGGACACCGTCCCGATCGACCTGTGACCAGCGCCCCGCGTCCGTCGGCCGACGGTCCCACCCCGAGATCGTCGGCCGACGACGTCGCGGACGCCGAGACCTACGACGTCGCCCGCGAGATCTGTCTGCAGCAGCTCGCGTCCTCGCCGAAGTCCCGCGCCCAGCTCGAGACCGTGCTCAAGCGGCGCGGCACCGACCCCGGGCTCGTGTCGGAGGTGCTCGACCGGCTCGAGGACGTCCGCCTCGTCGACGACACCGCCTACGCCGAGTCCTACGTCACCTCGCGGCGCGCATCGACCATGTCGCGCCGAGCCCTCGGGCACGAGCTGCGGTCCAAGGGTGTCGCCGGCTCGGTCGTCGAGGAGGCGCTCGACACCCTCGACCCCGAGGCGGAGGTGCAGACCGCCCGGGCCCTCGTCGCGCGCAAGCTGCCGTCCACGCGGTCCCTGCCGATGGATGCCCGGGTTCGGCGCCTCGTAGGAGTACTGGCCCGCAAGGGCTACTCCGGCGGGCTGGCGCTGCGAGTCGTCCGGGAGGCGCTGGCGACCGAGGCCGAGCTCGACCTGCTTGAGCGCGCCATGCTCGATGATCTCGACATCGACCTCAGCGACGCCGCACGGCTAGGGGAGTGAGGTCCCGGTCGGCTCCGTCACGGCGTCCTGGCTGACCCGGCAGAACTCGGCCATCGCCTGCGCCGGCAGCTGGTCGAGCTTGCTGTGCACGGTCTCCGCGAGGCGTCCCATCAGCCGGGTGAGCTCCTCCACGTCCTCGCGCGGCCAGTCCGAGAGCATCAGCCGGGTGAAGAAGCGGGTCATCGTGGTGGCATCGGCGACGACGGCCCGGCCGAGGTCGGTGAGCGCGATGGTCGTACGTCGACGGTCGGCGAGGTCGGAGCCGCGCGTCACGAGACCGTCGTCCTCCATCTCGCCGAGCAGCCGGCTCACCGTCGAGTGCTCGAGGTCGAGCATCACGGCGACGTCCTTCACCGAGACGACCGGACGGCTCGGCGCGAGCTCGGCCACGGCGTCGCAGGCGAAGATCTTGGCGACGTCGAGCTGGCGACCGAGCGCCGGCACGGGCACCAGCCCCTGGGGCGGGCGGATCATCGACTTGCGCAGCCGGCGCAGGGCTCGGTCAAGGGTGTCGACGAGGCCGTCGGGCAGGTGGGACCCTGGTGCGTCGGAGGCGATCGGCGGGATCGACGGGAGCGCGGCCATCGCCAGGGTCGCCGCCTCCTCCGGGGAGTGCTTCGGAGCGCTCGTCATCGCCGTTCACCTCCCGGTAACTCTGCGGGTCGATACTGATTTGCGTGCCTCAGGCATGTAACTTACCGTACGGATTGCATGTGTAGCACACATGTCTGTGTGCTTGCCCTACCGGTCGCAAGGGACCGGACGGCCACGACGAGTGAGGAATCGACATCATGGGTGGACTCTCCCGCTGGGCCGTGCGCAAGCCGTGGTGGGCGCTCGGCGCCTGGCTCCTGCTCGTCGCCGCCGTCTTCACCCTCGGCGGCGCCTTCGGTGGCAAGCTCAACGACTCGTTCTCCCTGCCCGACACCGAGTCGCTCAAGGCCCAGGAGCTCCTGGGCCAGATGAAGGGGGGCCAGGCCTCAGCGGCCACCAGCGCGACCGCCAACATCCTCTGGTCGCCCGAGGCCGAAGGCGCCAGCGCCCTCGACGCCGCGAGCGCGGCCGTGATGTCGCCGCTGCTCACGAAGGTCTCGCAGCTGCCCGGGGTCGCGTGCGTGACCGACCCCTACAGCAAGACCGGGGCCGCTCTCGGCACCGGCTGCCCCAAGGCCGAGGCAGCACCCGACCTCAGTCAGGTCCCTCCGGCCCAGCAGGAGGCGGTCAAGGGAGCCCTGCTCGCCACCCAGAAGGCGCTCTCCCCGATCAGCCCGGACGGTCACGTCGCGAAGTCCGTCGTCACCTTCAGCGGCGGCGGCGACGGCACGGACGTCCCCACCGCGACGGCCACCGAGATCATCGCGCTCGTCAAGGCCGCCAACGCGGACTCGAACCTGCAGGTCGGTGCGAACGGCCAGGTGCTCTCCTTCGCCGGCCAGGAGCCGCCGAAGAGCGAGCAGTACGGCGTGCTCATCGCCCTGATCATCCTGCTCATCGCCTTCGGCTCGCTGATCGCGGCGGGTCTGCCGCTGCTCACCGCCATCGTCGGCGTATCGCTCGGTGCGACGTTCCTGCTGTTCGTCGCACGGTTCACCGACGTCGCGACCTTCGCGCCGACCCTGGCCGCGATGATCGGCCTCGGCGTCGGGATCGACTACTCCCTGTTCGTGATCAACCGCTTCCGTCAGGCCGTGCACGCCGGTCACGACGCGAAGTCCGCGGCCATGGAGGCGGTCAACACCTCTGGTCGTGCGGTCGTCTTCGCGGCCTCGACGGTGATCATCGCGCTGCTCGGCCTGTTCGTCATGCGCATCACGTTCTTCAACGGACTCGCCCTCGCGGCGTCCGGCACCGTGCTGCTCGTCATGCTCTCGGCGGTGTGGCTCCTCCCCGCGCTGCTCTCGCTGCTCGGCGAGCGCGCCGTGACACCGGCGTCGCTGCTCATCGCGCACGGTCTCGAGAAGATCAAGCTCGGGTTCCTGGCCAAGCCGTTCCTCTGGTCCTACTCGCTGACCCGCCACTCGCGGTGGACGCAGGAGTGGCACCCGGAGGGCGGCCGCTGGGCGCACTACGGCCGGCTGATCCAAAAGCGGCCGATCGTCCCGGCGATCCTCTCGCTCGGGCTCGTGCTGATCATGGCGATCCCGGCGCTGTCGCTGCGTCTGGGCTTCCCCGACGACTCCGGCACGCCGCCGGGCAGCATCTCCCGGATTGCCTACGACCTCACCGCCGAGGGCTTCGGCCCGGGTGCCAACGGCCCGTTCTACGTGGCGGTGCAGCTGCCCAAGACCGGCGACGTCGAGGGTCTCGGCGCCATCATCACGGCGCTGGCCAAGACCGAGGGGGTCGCCAAGACCATCCCGAACGTCGAGATGCTGCCGCTGCTCGGCGCGCAGCTCAAGACCTCCACGATCACCGCGATCCAGGTCAACCCGACCACCGGGCCGCAGGACGTGAAGACCGACGAGCTGCTCAACCGGCTCCGCGACCAGACGCTGCCGGCGGTGACGGCCGCGACGAGCTCCGAGGCCTACGTCGGCGGCACGACGGCGATCGTGGCCGACTTCAGCTCGGTGATGGCCAAGGCCATGCCGATCTTCCTGTCGGTCGTCGTCGGCCTCGGCTTCCTCATGCTGCTCGTGCTGTTCCGCTCGGCGGTCGTCTCGTTGACCGCCGTCGTCACCAGCCTGCTCTCGTTCGCCGCCTCGACCGGTGTCACGGTCGCGGTGTTCCAGTGGGGCTGGCTCAACGGTGTCCTCGGGGTCACCGGGACGGGTCCGATCTTCCCGTTCCTGCCCGTGATGGTGTTCGCGATCCTCTTCGGCCTGTCGATGGACTACCAGGTGTTCCTGGTGAGCCGCATGCAGGAGGAGTGGTCGCACACCCAGGACAACGCCGTCGCGGTACGTCGCGGTCTGGCCGGCTCCGGCCGCGTGGTCATGATGGCCGCGCTCATCATGGCGAGCGTGTTCGCCGCGTTCATCCCGACCCCGAACAACACGATCAAGCTGTTCGGCGTGTCGCTGACGGCCGCGGTGCTCGTCGATGCGTTCCTCATCCGGCTGATCTTCGTGCCGTCGTTCATGTCGATCCTCGGCAAGGCCAACTGGTGGCTGCCGGCGTGGCTCGCCACGCACCTGCCGCACTTCGAGGTCGAGGGTGGCGGCGACGAGATCACCGACGACGAGCCCGAGGCGCTGGACCCGGACGCGGAGCTCGTCCGCTCGTAGCCCGGAGCCGGTCACACCCGCTCGGGACCTCAGGAGGCCCGGGACCGCAGCCGCTGTGCTGTCGTCCCGGGCCTCCGGCCGTTAACCTGTCGATGCCGGGTGGTTCACCCGGTCCCGACGTACGACCTCGCTGATCACGGCCGCTGCTGGCCCTTGTCGAGCTCCGCCCGCGCACGTGCGCGGCGCGGTGCCGTGGTGTCGTCCGTCGTCGTAGGACGAGGAACGGGGCGCCGAGGTGGATCCGCTGACCGTGGTCGCGTTCGTGGTCGCAGCGGCGCTGGCCGGTGCGCTCGTGGTCACGACCGGGCGGGCGCGCCGTCAGGCCGCCGACACCGACCGCGACCGCTCGCTCGAGGTGGCCGCCGAGGTGGATGCGGAGCTCGCGCGTCGCGCGTCGGACACCCAGCGCGAGGCAGACCGGCTGCGCGAGGCGGGTCAGGCCGAGGCGGACCGGCTGCGTGCGGCGGCCCAGGCCGACGCCGACCGGGTGCGGGCCACGGCCGAGAAGGACGCCGATCGCAGCAGGGCTCTCGCCGGGGCGGCTCTCGCCGCGGCCGAGCAGACCCGTGCGGAGGCGGCGGAGGGCGTCCGCCGGGCCGAGGAGCGGCGCTCCCAGTCCGCGGCCGACGTCGCCGCGGCTCGCGCCGAGATCGCCGCGGCCCGCGACGAGGTGGCCCGGATCCGCGACGAGGCCCAGCGCCGCGAGGACCGCCTCGCCGAGCGCGAGGCGCGGCTCGACGCCGAGCTGACCGCGCTCGCCGAGCGACGTGCGGCCCTCGAGCAGCGCGACGCCGACCTCGCAGAGCGGGCGGTCGTGCTGGCCGCGGCCGAGGGTGCCCTGGAGGACGAGCGGGCGACCGCGCTCGAGCATGTCGCCGGCCTCACCGCCGAGGCGGCCAAGGCGGAGGTCGTCGCGGCGGTGGAGCACCAGGCCAAGCGCGAGGCCGCGCTGACCGTCCGGGAGATCGAGCGCGAGGCGCGCGAGGAGGGCGAGGACCGGGCGCGACGTATCGTCACCCTCGCCGCGCAGCGCATCGCCTCGGAGCAGACGGCCGAGTCCACCGTGTCGGTGCTGCACCTGCCCGACGACTCGATGAAGGGCCGGATCATCGGCCGCGAGGGCCGTAACATCCGCACGTTCGAGGCGGTCACCGGCGTCAACCTGCTCATCGACGACACTCCCGAGGCGGTGCTGCTCTCGAGCTTCGACCCGGTGCGGCGCGAGGTCGCACGGATCACCCTCGAGGCGCTGGTCGCCGACGGCCGGATCCAGCCGAGCCGCATCGAGGAGGAGTACGAGCGCAGCCGCCTCGAGGTCGAGGCGCGGATCGTCCGCGCCGGCGAGGACGCCCTCGTCGACCTCGCGATCGGCGACATGCACCCGGACCTGATCGTGCTGCTAGGACGGCTGCGCTTCCGGACGTCGTACGGGCAGAACGTGCTCGGCCACCTCATCGAGTGCGCGCACCTCGCGGGCATCATGGCCGCGGAGCTGCGCCTGCCCATCGAGCACGCGAAGCGCTGCGCGCTGCTCCACGACATCGGCAAGGCCCTCACCCACGAGGTGCAGGGCTCGCACGCGCTCATCGGCGGCGAGGTGGCGCGTCGGTACGGCGAGCACGAGGACGTCGTCCACGCGATCGAGGCGCACCACAACGAGGTCGAGGTGCGGACCCTCGAGGCGGTGCTGACCCAGACGGCCGACTCGATGAGCGGCGGCCGCCCCGGGGCGCGGCGGGAGTCCCTCGAGCACTATGTCGAGCGCCTCGAGCGGCTCGAGCAGATCGCGTCGGCGCACGACGGGGTCGACAAGGTCTTCGCGATGCAGGCCGGTCGCGAGGTGCGCATCGTCGTGCTGCCCGACCAGGTCGACGACATCGGCATGCAGGTCCTCGCCCGCGACATCGCCGCCGAGATCGAGCACGAGCTCACCTACCCCGGCCAGATCCGCGTCACGGTGGTCCGAGAGTCCCGAGCCACGGGCCTCGCCCGGTAGTCACTGAAGGACCCCTTTGTTGCATAGAGGACAACAGACTCCGCCTTCACTTTCGAGGCGCGCGTGGTGACCGCCGTGCAGCCCGCGGCAGCGGAGCGACGGTGGCCGACCCGGCGCGTCGGGTGGGTGGGCGCGGGCGCGGCGGCGTCGGTCGTACTCGTCCTCGCCGTCCTGATCGTCCGCGGGTGGCCCCCTCTGCTGCGGTTCGACGAGTCGATGGACGACACGATCCATTCCTGGACGCTGGTGACGCCGTGGGCGGTGCGGGGCTCCGAGATCCTGCAGGCCGCGGGGTCCTTCGCCGCGTGCGTGCTCGTCGTGGCGGCCACCACGATCCTGCTCGTGTTGGCGCATCGATGGCGGGCGGCACTGGCCCTGGTCGCCGTGGCGAGCCTCGCGCCGTTCGTCACCTCGCTGCTCGAACCGGTCGTCGGCCGGGCCAGGCCGGTCTGGGAGCACAGCCTCGGGTCGGAGGCCACGCTGTCGTACCCCTCCGGGCACGCCACCGCAGGGATCGCGGTCTACGCCGCGTGCGGCGTGGCCCTCGCGAGCCTGATGCGGAGCAGGGCCTGGGGACTCGGGGTTGCGCTCGCGTTCGGTGCGTTCGGTGCGTTCGGTGTCGCGATGGGGCTGTCGCGGCTCGTGCTCGGAGTGCACTGGTCGAGCGACGTGCTCGGCGGGTTCTGCGTGGCCCTGACGGTGGCCGGAACCGCGGGCGCCCTGCTGGTGCTGCCTCCCGCGCCGTCGCCGGCGAGCTGAGTTCGGACTGCGCCGCGTCGGCATCCGTGGTCCCCTGGGAGCCGACCCGAGGAGGGTGTGATGGCCGTGTTCACCGACGCCGAGCTCGAGTACCTCAGCGCGCAGCCGCTGGCCCGGATCGCGACCGCGTCGGCCACCGGCGTACCGGATGTCGCGGCCGTGGGCTTCGGCGTGGACGGCGACACCCTGGTGACCGGCGGCTACGACATCACGAAGACGGTCCGCTACCGCAACCTGCTGGCGAACCCGCGCGCGACGATCGTGGTCGACGACCTCGCGAGCGTCGACCCGTGGGCGCCGCGCGGGGTGAAGGTGCGCGGCGCGGCGACGCTCGAGGAGGTCACCGGCGGGATGCGGATCCGGATCGTCCCCGAGGTGATCTGGAGCTGGCACCTCAACCAGGACGCCGAGAAGCGCTTCCTGTCGGTCGAGAAGCGGGTGCTCACCTGACGCGATCGCCTGCGATGAAGGCGGACTTCGTTGCTCTCTATGGAACCAAGGCGTCCTTCAGTGGCAACAACGGGGGGACGTAGGGTTGGCGATCATGCGTACGTACGAGGTGCGCACCTACGGGTGCCAGATGAACGTCCACGACTCCGAGCGGCTCTCCGGGCTGCTCGAGGCGGCGGGCTACGCGCGCCCGGCCGCCGGCGAGCAGGCCGACGTCGTCGTGTTCAACACCTGCGCGGTGCGTGAGAACGCCGACAACCGGCTCTACGGCAACCTCGGGCACCTCAAGTCGGTCAAGGACGTCACTCCCGGCATGCAGATCGCCGTCGGTGGCTGCATGGCGCAGAAGGACCGCGGCGAGGTCGTACGCCGTGCCCCGTGGGTCGACGTCGTGTTCGGCACGCACAACATCGGGTCGCTGCCCGCGCTGCTCGAGCGCTCGCGCGTCAACGCCGAGGCGCAGGTCGAGATCGCGGAGTCGCTCGAGGTCTTCCCATCCACGCTGCCGAGCCGTCGCGAGTCGGCCTACGCCGCCTGGGTCGCCATCAGCGTCGGGTGCAACAACACGTGCACGTTCTGCATCGTGCCGAGCCTGCGCGGCAAGGAGAAGGACCGTCGCCCCGGCGACGTGCTGGCCGAGATCGAGGCGCTCGTCGGCGAGGGCGTCCTCGAGGTGACCCTGCTCGGCCAGAATGTCAACGCCTATGGTGTCGAGTTCGGCGACCGACAGGCGTTCGCGAAGCTGCTCCGCGCGTGCGGCTCGATCGACGGCCTCGAGCGCGTGCGCTTCACCAGCCCGCACCCCGCCGACTTCACCGACGACGTGGTCGCCGCGATGGCCGAGACCCCGAGCGTCATGCCGCAGCTGCACATGCCGCTGCAGAGCGGCAGCGACAAGGTGCTCAAGGAGATGCGCCGCTCCTACCGCAGCGAGCGCTACCTCGCCATCATCGACCGGGTCCGCGCCGCGATGCCCGAGGCCGCGATCACCACCGACATCATCGTCGGCTTCCCGGGCGAGACCGAGGACGACTTCGCCGCGACCCTCGACGTCGTGCGCCGCGCGCGGTTCGCCTCCGCCTTCACCTTCCAGTACTCCCCGCGGCCGGGGACACCGGCTGCGACCTACGCCGACCAGGTGCCGGCACAGGTCGTGCGCGAGCGCTACCGTCGGCTCCAGGAGCTCTCCGACGAGATCGCCTGGGACGAGAACAACAAGCTCGTCGGGCGTCGCGTGGAGCTGCTCGTCGCGGAGGGCGAGGGCCGCAAGGACGGCGCCACCCTGCGCCTGTCGGGCCGCGCGCCGGACAACCGCCTCGTGCACTTCACCCCGGGCACGTCGGCGCCGAGGCCGGGTGACGTCGTGGTCGCCGAGGTCACCTCCGCCGCGCCGCACCACCTCGTGTCCGACCTCGCGGTCGACGGCGTACGCCGGACCCGCGCGGGCGACGCGTGGCAGGCGCGACAGGCGGGCTCGTCCGACACCGACACCCACACCGACACCGACGCCGTCCGGACCGGCGACGGGCCGGCTCCGGTGCTGCTCGGCCTCCCGACCCTGCGGGCGTAGGACTCCAACCCGTCCGTTCGGGTCACGCCGGCGCGCGCTGCCGCGGCTCGAGGTCTCGGCGGGGCTAACGTCGGGCCCGGGACGCGTCGCCCGGCGCGGGAGAGGAGCCAGCGGTGCGACGCTCCGGCTGCCTGTCGGCGCTGCTCTCGATGCTGTTCTACGCCGCGGTGCTGACCGTCCTCGCCTGGTTCGGCTTCCAGGCCTACCAGCACGCGATGGACTACAAGGCGATCGCCGAGCGCGACGACGCGGTCGGCAAGGCCTGGCAGGCTGACCCCACGGCCCTGGCCAAGGCGGCCGCGGGCACAGCGGGCGTGCGGCCCGAAGGCCTCTCGGCGCAACCCTTCCAGCAGGTCGGCGCCCGACCCACCACGCGCTACGCCGGATCCGGCACGGCCCTCACGCTGACCACCACGCACATGACGTGCGAGCCGGCGCCGCTGGCGGTGACCGTCGTCGAGACGCCGCTGCTCGTCTCGGTGCTCGTGCACGTCGACAGGCCGTGGCTCCCGCCCGTGTCGCAGTGGTGGCAGGACTTCCGGGCGCCGAAGGCCTGCGTCAACGTCGCGAAACCCGCCGTGCAGAAGGTGACGCTCACCTCCGAGCTCGGCCGTCGCGTCCTCGTCGACTCCGTCTCGGGCGCGTCGGTGCAGGGACCGTGAGCCACGCGGCCGGCGACGGTCGACGCTGCCTCGCCGCCTGAATCACGGGTGCGGGCGCCGTAACCCGGCGATGGGGGCAGTGAGGCGACGCGCCGTGCGGCGCCACCCCCTCTAGGGTCGGTGCTGTGATCACCGGAGCGGCCTTCGTCCCGAGCACGCCGATGCTCGTCCCCGACGTCGCGTCCGGGGCCGCGGCCGAGCTCGACGAGGTGCGCGACGCCGCCATCGACGCCGTACGCCGGGTGCTGGCAGGTGGCGCCGAGCGCGTAGTCGTGATCGGAGCGGGGTCGGCGATGCGCACGCACGAGTCCGGCACCGGCACGCTGCGCGGGTTCGGGGTGGACCTCGACGTTCCGCTCGACCCCGCGTCTCCCGGCGGCCCGGCGCTGCCGCTCGCGCTCACGATGGGTGCCTGGCTGCTCGGGCGCTCCGGGTGGCCCGGTGACCGGGTGGCCCTCGAGGTCGACGCCGACGCGTCGGCCGCCACGATCGCGGCCGTCGCGACCGCGCTCGGGCACGAGACCCGCCGCTCGGCACTGCTGGTGGTCGCCGACGGCTCGGCGGCGCGCAGCGAGAGGGCGCCGGCGTCGTCGCACCCCGACGCCGAGGCGTTCGACGCCGACGTCGCCGCCGCGCTCGCCTCGGGGCACCCGCACCTGCTCGCCGAGATCGACCGGGACCGCGCGGCGCGGGTGTCGGCCGCGGGGTGGCCCGCGTGGCACGCCGCAGCCGTCGCGCTCGCGGTGGCCGAGGACTCGGCGTACGACGCCGCGGTCCGCGTGGCGTCGGCGCCGTACGGCGTCGGCTACGTCGTGGCCGACTGGGTCTCGCGCGCCTGAGCGGGCAGCGCCGCGGGCACCCGTCGGCAGGTCCCACCGGCGGTGGCTATTGGCCCGTGACGGTGGCCTCAGGTGGCCGAGCGGCCCTGGGCGGTGGCGCGTGGCCGTCTGGGGTGGGCGTCGGTGGGCTCAGGTGGCGTCGTCGACGGCGTCGGCGACGGTGCTCGCGGCGTCGGACACGGTGTCGGCGGCCTTCTGCGCGGTGTCGCCGACCTTGTCCGCCGCGGTGCCGGCGGCGTCGGCGACGGTGGCGGCGGCCTGGGTGGCGGGGGAGTCGGACTGCAGCGACCCGACCGCCTTGGTGGTCAGCTCGTCGACCTTGCCGGTGACGGGGTCGAGCTTCCCGCCGGTCTTCTCGCTGACGAAGGCGTGCGCGGAGGACACGGCGCCGGTGACCTTGTCGCCGTGGGCGTCGGCGACGCCGGTGACGGCCTCCTTCGCCTGACCCGCGGCGGTGCCGGCGGTGGCCGCGGCCACGCCCGCGGCGCCCTTGGCCTGCTCGGTGATCCCCGCGGTGGAGGTCTTGGCCTTGTCGGCGACCGTGCTCGCGCTCGCCGCGGCCTTCGTCGCGGCCTCGGTCGCCTTCTCCGCCGTACCGCCGAAGAGGCCCTTGATGCTGTCGAGAAGACCCATGGTTGTTCGCTCCCTTCGTGCGGCGGCCGCGGTGGCCGGCTGGCTCGATCCTGTCCGGGTCGGTCGGCGTGCACAAGGCGCGTGGGGGAGGATCGTCGACGTGCAGCCGGTCGGGTCGTGGTCGCAGCCGCGCGTCGTGGCCGTGGTGGGGCCGACGGCGTCGGGCAAGTCCGACCTCGCGGTCGACCTCGCCCTGGCTCTCGGCGGCGAGGTCGTCAACGCCGACTCGATGCAGCTCTACCGCGGGATGGACGTCGGGACGGCGAAGCTCTCTCTCGACGAGCGGCGCGGCGTGCCGCACCACCTGCTCGACGTCTGGGACGTGACCGAGACCGCGAGCGTCGCGGACTACCAGGCGCGGGCCCGGGCGGTCGTGGATGCGCTGCTCGCCGAGGGGCGTACGCCGGTCCTGGTCGGCGGCTCGGGCCTCTACGTGCGTGCGGTGCTCGACCGGCTGGAGTTCCCGGGGACGGATCCGGTCGTGCGGGCCCGGCTCGAGGCCGAGCTGGCAGCCGTCGGGTCCGGCGAGCTGCACGCGCGGCTCGCAGCGGTGGATCCGGCTGCTGCGGCGTCGATCCTGCCGAGCAACGGACGCCGGGTGGTGCGTGCGCTCGAGGTCGTGGAGATCACCGGCGGGTCCTTCGCCGCGACCCTGCCGGTCGCGCGCGACGTCTACCCGTCGGTGCAGATCGGCCTCGACGTGCCGCGACCGGAGCTCGACGTAGGCATCGACGAGCGGGTGGAGCGGATGTGGGCGCGGGGGCTCGTCGATGAGGTGCGGCGGCTGGCCGGGATCGGCCTGCGCGAAGGCGTGACGGCCTCGCGCGCGCTGGGCTACGCGCAGGTGCTGCGGCTCCTCGACGGCGAGCTGACCGAGCAGGCGGCGATCGCGGAGACCCAGCGCGCGACGAGACGCTTCGCCCGCCGCCAGGACACCTGGTTCCGCCGCGACGACCGGGTGCTCTGGCTGCCCCACGACGCGCCCGACCTAGCGGGCCGCGCCAGAGCCGCGGCCTTGATCGTCCCTTAGGGACGATCAAGGCCGCCAGTTTCCTCGCTCTGAGTGTCCACAACTCGCGATCTTGCTCGCGTCGGGTGTCCCGTCGGCGTCCGCCGGGTGCACCGTCAGATCCGGGAGCCGGGTCCGGCCGGGCGCCGGGTCAGGCCGTCGGCGTACGGCGCTCGACGTACCACTCGCGGCCGAACACCCGTCGGTAGAGCAGCGTCGGGATGCGCAGGAATGCGGCGAGGGTGCGGTCGCCCTCGTCGGCGCTCGCCTGCGAGGCGTGGGCCGACATCGCGGCGCGCTTGGCGTCGGCGTATCGGCGAACGTCGACCCGGTGGGTGATGTCGGCGCTCGCGGTGAAGGCGCGCTCGAAGGCCGTGGGATCGAACTCGGGCGGGAAGCGGTAGACCGTTGCGGCGAGGCGGATCGCGCGCAGGAGCAGGTCGCGCGGGACCGTCGCCTCGAACACACGCGGCGTGCCCGCGATCTGCGCCGCGCGCAGCGAGAGCTCGTGCAGGCGGACGTGGTCGGGGTGGCCGTAGCCACCGTTGGGGTCGTAGGTGATGAGGACGTCGGCGTCCTCCTCGATCAGGATGGCCGCGAGCGCCGCGGCCGACTCCTCGAGCGGTGCTCGACACAGCGGCACCGGACCGTCGTCCGCCTGCTCCGCGTCGCCGTGGAGCCCGGAGTCGGCGTAACCCAGCGAGACCAGCCGGTGTACGCCGAGGACGCGGCAGGACTCCGCGAGCTCGGCGGCGCGACGCGCCGCGAGGCCACCCTCGGCGGCGAGGTGGTCCGACGACGCGAGCCCGGCGGCGCCGTCGGTCGCGACGACGAGGACGACGCGCTGCCCCTCGGCGGCCGCGCGCGCCATCGTGCCCGCGGTGAGGAGGGCCTCGTCGTCGGGGTGCGCGTGCACGAACACGAGGGTGGTCGCCGCGGCCATGGACACACTCTGGCAGAGCGCCTCGCGCCGCTGGCGGTGGCTCGGCGACGGTCAAGATCGCGAGTTGTGGACGCTGCGGTGAAGGAATCTGGTCTTGATCGTCCCTAAGGGACGATCAAGACCAGATTCGGTGCGGTGCTGGCCGGGCGGCTGCGGGGCTTGGGGCGCGGGTAGGGTCGCGGATCGTGCGGATCGTCCACATCAGCGACTGCTACCCGCCTCGGCTGGGTGGCATCGAGACGCAGGTCCGTGCTCTCGCCGTCCGCCAGGCGGCGGCGGGGCACGACGTCCACGTCATCACCGCGACGCCGACCGACACGCTGCGCAACGGGTCCGAGGTCCTCGACGGCGTCGTCGTGCACCGCACCACCGCGAGGATGCCGGCCGACATCCCGGTCCACCCGCGGGTCAACGCCGTGATCCGCGAGCTGCTCGCCGACGGCGGGGCGGCCGCGGGCGCGGACGCCGTCCACGTCCACGGCGGCGTCGTCTCGCCGTTCGCCTACCCCGGCGCCCGCGTCGCGCGGCAGCTCGGCCTGCCGACCGTCGTCACGATCCACGGCGTGTGGGGCGGGGTGTTCTCGCCGGCTGCGCGCCTCGCCGACCTCGTCACCGGCTGGTCGCGCTGGGGCGTCGTCCTCACCGCGGTGAGCGACGCCGCGGCCGACCCGATCAGGCGCATCGTCGGGCCGATCGTGCCGGTCACGCTGGTGCCCAACGGCATCGACGTCGACGCCTGGCGCATCCCGCACGTCGTCGGCGACCCCGACGAGGTGCGCCTCGTCGCGGTGATGCGCCTCGCCCCGCGCAAGCGCACGATGCCGCTCGTGTCGATGGTGCAGGAGGCCGCGAGCCTCCTGCCCGCCGGGCGCCGCCTGCGCCTCACGATCGTCGGCGACGGCCCCATGGCCGCCCAGGTACGCCGTCACATCGAGCGCCACGGCCTCACCTACGGCCCCTGCGTCGTCGACCTCGCCGGTCGTCTGGCCCCGGACCAGGTCCGCGCCACCCTCGCCGCGTCCGACGTGTTCGTCGCGCCGGCGAAGATGGAGTCGTTCGGCATCGCGGCGCTCGAGGCGCGTACCGCGGGGCTCCCGGTGCTCGCCTACGCCGAGACGGGCATCGCCACGTTCGTGCGCGACGAGCAGGAGGGCCTGCTCGCCACCGACGACCGCGCGATGACGCTCGCGATGGCCCGCATCGCGACCGACGACGAGCTGCGTCGGCGTATCTCCGAGCACAACCGCACGACCGAGCCCGCGGAGGCCTGGCCGAACGTCCTGGCGACGGTCGAGCACGCCTACGAGCAAGCCCGCGTCCCGCACGCACCCCCTCCCTGAGACTGATCAAACGGCTGCTTCCCGAGCCGGGTGACGACCGATTGATCAGTCTCGGCGTTGGGGGGGACGTACGCTCTGCGTCGTGACGTCGCACTCCGAGGCACTCGAGCAGCTCGCCGGGCTGCGCGTGCTCAAGGGGCACGGGACCGGCAACGACTTCGTGCTCGTGCCGGATCTCGACGCCGCGATCGAGCTCACTGCGGCTCAGGTGCGCGCGCTCGCCGACCGGCACACCGGGATCGGGGCCGACGGCGTCCTGCGCGTCGTCCCGACCGCCGCGTGCCCGGAGGTGGCCGAGCAGGCCGACGTCGCCCGCTGGTTCATGGACTACCGCAACGGCGACGGCTCGGTCGCGGAGATGTGCGGCAACGGTGCGCGGGTGTTCGCCCGCTACCTCGTCGATGCCGGTCTCGAGAGCGGCGACAGCTTCTCGATCGCCACCCGCGGCGGCGCGTGCGCGGTGCGCATCGAGAGCGACGGCGACGTCACGATCGACATGGGTGGGGCGACGACGCCCGCGCTGCGCGCGATGCCGGTCGTCTCGGTGGGCCACCAGAGCTGGAACGGCAGCGGTGTGTTCGTGCCGAACCCGCACTGCGTGGTGTTCCTCGACGACCCCGACGAGCTCGTCGCGCTCGACCTCACGAACGCCCCGATCGTGGCGCCGCGCACGATGTTCCCGGACGGCGTCAACGTCGAGTTCGCCCACCGGGTCGGTGCGCACAGCGACCACCGGGTGCGCATGCGGGTGCACGAGCGCGGGGTCGGGGAGACCCGCTCGTGCGGCACCGGCGCGTGCGCGGTGATGGTCGCGTCGGCGGCGCGCGACGAGGCTCCCGTGGCGACGGCGTACACGGTCGACGTCCCGGGCGGGACGGTGGTCGTGACGCGACTGGCCGATGGACATCTCGAGCTGCGCGGTCCCGCGGTGCTCGTGGCGCAGGCAACGATCGGCGGGCCGCGGTGAGCGACGGCGACATGGACGAAGACATCGACATCGACGTGGACGACGGTCCGGCGTTCGCCGCCGCGTGCGCACCGCTGGTCGCCTCCCTCGGCGGCGGGTTCATGATCTCTTCGCAGGCGAAGGCGTTCTCGGAGGCGCACGGCTTCCGCGGCCGCCAGGGCTACACCCTCGGGCGCGGCAGCGTGCTCGGCGACGTGGATGCCGACGTCGTCACCTCGGCGTTCGGCTTCTGGCCGGCCGACAAGGTCCGCGAGTGGTGGGACAGCGCCCGTGAGCTGCTCGACGTGCGCACGGCGCGCGACGGATACGCCGAGACCTGCCGCGCGTGGGGGCGCGCGAGGTTCGCCGCGTTCGAGGACGCCGAGCGCCTCGCCGACCTGCTGAGCTGGGTCGTCGACGGGACCGACGTCGCTGCCCTGCCGCTCTACGCCGGCTGGCGCGCCGTGCCGCTCACCGACGACGCCGCCGGTCGACTCGCCCAGCAGCTGCACGTGCTGCGCGAGTACCGCGGCGGCATGCATCTCGTCGCCGTCGTCGCCTCCGGCCTCTCCCCGCTGCAGGCCGTGCTCAGCGGCCCGGGAGGTTCGGGCAACGCGTCGTTCTTCGGCTGGGAGGAGCCCTTCGAGGACGCCACCGGCCTGGCGCTCGCCCGCTCCGAGGCCGAGGCCCTGACCGACCGCCTCGTCGCGCCCTCCTGGGACGTCCTCGGCCACGACGAGCGCGTCGAGCTCCTCACCCTGCTGGCCCGGGCCGCCCGGGCAGCCTTCGGCCCCACAGCCGCCTGACCACCCCGCTTCCTTCCCCCCTCTCCTCCGGGTTCCTGGCGGGGCACGACCATGCGACCTGGAACAGGGCGGATTCGGGTTCGCGGGGGTGGGGTGGGGCGTGCGACCCTGGGGGTGATGACTACTCCCCATGACGACCGGGCGACCCGCGACTCCGGGCGCGACAGCGCCCTCGAGGACGCCGCGCACCGAGCCGACTCGCTTCCGGCTGAAGGGCCGTTCGCGGGCGGGTCCTTCCTCGACCCGGACTTCCTCGACGCCGAGTTCCCCGACGTCGACCCGGTCACGGGCGACCCGCACGGCGTCGGCCCGGTCACCGGCCCCCGCTCCCGAGGCGCGGTCGGCGACCCCACGACCGGGGCGCTCGACCTGTCCGACCGTGCGGCGCTGCGCCGGGTCCGCGGCCTGTCGACCGAGCTCACCGACGTCACCGAGGTCGAGTACCGCCAGATCCGCCTCGAGACCGTGGTGCTCGTCGGCGTCTGGACCGAGGGGACGCTGCGCGACGCCGAGCGCAGCCTCGCCGAGCTCGCGCGCCTCGCCGAGACGGCCGGCTCGGTCGTCGTCGACGGCCTCGTCCAGCGACGCGACCGCCCGGACCCGGCCACCTACATCGGCTCGGGGAAGGCCCAGGAGCTGCGCGCCGTGGTGGTCGAGACCGGCGCCGACACCGTCATCTGCGACGGCGAGCTCACCCCCGGACAGCTGCGACAGCTCGAGGACGTCGTCAAGGTCAAGGTGGTCGACCGCACCTGGCTGATCCTCGACATCTTCGCCCAGCACGCCCGCAGCCGTGAGGGCAAGGCGCAGGTGAGCCTCGCCCAGATGCAGTACCTGCTCCCGCGCCTGCGCGGCTGGGGCGAGAGCCTCTCGCGCCAGGGCGGCGGCGCCGGCGGGTCGAGCGGCGGCGTCGGCACCCGCGGCCCGGGCGAGACGAAGATCGAGACCGATCGACGCCGGATCCGCACCACCACCGCGAAGCTGCGGCGCGAGATCAAGGAGATGAAGGTCGCGCGCGACACCCAGCGCGCGGACCGGCGTCGCCACGGCGTGCCCAGCGTCGCGATCGCCGGCTACACCAACGCCGGGAAGTCCAGCCTGCTCAACCGCGTCACGGGCGCCGGCGTGCTCGTCGACGACACGCTGTTCGCCACCCTCGACCCCACGGTCCGCAAGGCGCAGACGCCCGGCGGTCGCGACTTCACGGTCGCCGACACGGTCGGCTTCGTGCGCCACCTGCCGCACCAGCTCGTCGAGGCGTTCCGCTCGACCCTCGAGGAGGTCGCGGAGTCCGACCTCATCCTCCACGTCGTCGACGGCAGCGACGACGCACCGGAGGAGCAGCTCGCCGCCGTGCGCATCGTGCTCGCGGAGATCGGCGCGCAGCACGTGCCGGAGATCGTCGTCATCAACAAGGCCGACGCCGCGGATCCCCTGGTGGTCAACAGGATCCTGCGACGCGAGCCGCACTCGGTGGTCGTGAGCGCACGCACCGGTGAGGGCATCGACCGGCTGCTCCAGCTCATCGAGGACGACCTCCCGCACGCCTCGGTCGCGGTCGACCTCGTCGTGCCCTACGACCGCGGCGACCTCGTCGCGCGGGCGCACCGCGAGGGCGAGATCGAGAAGGTCGAGCACCTCGAGACCGGCACCCGCGTCGTGGGCCGGGTCAACGAGCCGCTGGCCGGCGACCTCGCCGCGGCCAGCGCCGTCATCGCCTGACCCGCGTGTCGCGTCGCGCCGAGGAGCAGGATCGGGTCGTGCTCCGACTCGCGACCTGGAACGTCCTGGCACCGGCGTACGCCCTCCCGCACCGCTACGCCGGCGTCCTCCCCGACGACCTCGCACCCCAGACCCGGATGCCGCGCGTGCGCTCGCAGCTGCGCGACCTGCTCCTGCACAGCGACGTCGTCGCCGTGCAGGAGGCCGACGCCGACCTTGTGTCCTGGCTGCGTGACAAGGCGGGTGCCTCGCTGGTCCACGCACCGCGACGGCACGCGAGCGACGGGGTGCTGCTGGCCTCGTGCGTCCACCACCTCAGCGGGAGCACCGGTGCGACGCGTGACGGTCGGCGCGCGTGGGCGGCGGCCGCGCTCGACGGCGTCCTCGCCGTCTCCCTGCACCTCGACCCGGAGTGGCCGCAGAGGCGTCTCGCCGGCGCCGCGCAGGCAGGGGAGCTGGTCGACTGGATCGACGCGCAGCAGGCCGCCGCCGTCGTGCTGGTGGGCGACCTGAACGCAGCCTGGTCGAGCCGGACCGGTGACGTGCTGCGCCGGCACGGGTTCGAGGCGAGCGCGTGCGGTGCGACGGCGGCGACCAACGGCCGGACCCGCGAGCTCGACGTCGTCGCCGTCCGTGGGTGCTCGAGCGTCGTCGTGACCCAGACGGGCCTGCCGCCCGTGGGCAGCGAGCTGTGGCTGCCCGACGCCGGCTCTCCGAGCGATCACGTCGCGATCCGTGCCGTCGTCGGCTGAGGGCGCGAAGCCGGAGAGCGACGACGACGGCTCTCAGGCCTCGGCTCGGACGCGCTTGTCGGCGTAGAGGGCGCGGTCGGCGCGGGTCAGCGCGACGGTGAGCTCCTCGCCCGGTTGCCACTCGGCGAAGCCGACCGACCACGCGCCCGGGTGCAGCGCCCGCAGCCGTGCGGCGAGCTCGCGGGCATCGGCCGGTGTGCTCTCGGGCAGCACGACGGCGAACTCGTCCCCACCGAAGCGCGCCATGATGTCTCCGCTGCGCAGGCCGCTCTTCCACGCGGTCGTGAGCTCCACGAGGATGTCGTCGCCGGCGAGGTGCCCGTGGGCGTCGTTGAACGCCTTGAAGCCGTCGAGGTCGATGAGCCCCACGGAGACGGGCGTGCCCGCCCTGGCCGCCATGCCCGCGACGGGCGCCACGGCCACCTCGAACCCGCGCCGGTTCAGCACGCCGGTGAGGCTGTCGCGGAAGGCGAGGTCGCGCATCCGCGCGGCCATGCTCGCGATGAGCAGCGCGACACCGATCACCGTCCCCGCGACGACCAGGAAGCACAGCGGCGACGGGAGCCGCGGCGCGAGCAGCAGGGCCGTCCCGTACGACGTCAGCATGAGGACGAGCAGTCCGACGAGGCGTCGCCTCGGCCGGAAGTACGCGGCGTAGACGCCCATGAGCACCAGGCCGAACCCGGTGACGAGCTGTCCCTGGGCCTTGGGCATCCACACCGCGCCGAGCCCGCTCAGCACGACGGCGACGCCCAGGCCGAGGTCGAGGCCCCAGTCGTCGCGCAGGTGCGGCAGCAGGGTCAGGACGAGGCCGGCGAGCCCGAGCGCGACGATCCCCATCGCGAGGTCGAAGGTGCGCGGGGTCTCGGGCGTGGGCGGGAGGGCCGCGAACGTCAGGCAGGTCGCCGCCGCCAGCATGATCCCGGCCAGCCACAGGTAGGCCGGCCCCGGGCTCAGCGGCCACGGTGATGGGCGTGCATCGCCGAGGCAGGGGACGCCAGGGACGGCCGACTGCTCACTCGTGCACTCACAGTCCGAGGGTAGCCACGGTGTCCGGGCGACCGAGCGTGCTGGGGGCGCAGGTAGCACCGGATCGAGAGCGGATCGTGAGCATGGCCGACCCTCACGTCTCGCGACGGTGCTTGCAGGCCAGCAGGAGCGTGTCGGCGCGCTCCAGCGCCATGTCGAGCGACTCGTCGTGGCGCCACGGGGAGAAGCCGACGGTCCACGAGGCCGGGTGCGTCCGGCGTACCTGCTCGGCGAGGCTCTCGGCGTCGGTCACGCTGGTCCCGGACAATACGACGGCGAACTCGTCGCCGCCGAAGCGGACCAGCAGGTCGCTGGCGCGGAGCCGGGTGTCCCACGCTGCCGCGACCTCCGCCAGCAGCCGGTCGCCGGCGAGGTGGCCGAAGGTGTCGTTGTAGGTCTTGAAGTCGTCGAGGTCGATCATGCCGACCGTCACCGGCGTGCCGGCGCGCGCGGCCGCGGCCTCGAGCGGCCCGCCGAGCAGCTCGAGGGCGCGACGGTTGAGCAGTCCGGTGAGCGGGTCGCGCAGCGTCTGCTCGCGCAGCTGCTCGACGAGGGTGGCGACCATGAAGGAGATGCCCCAGATCGTCGCGACGACGACGACGTAGTCGACCGGGTCGGGGAGCAGGGGATTGACGACCAGCCCGATCCCGTAGGCCAGCGACATCACGACGAGGTGCAGGACGAGTCGGCGGCGGGAGCGGAAGTACGCCGCGAACACGCCGAACGCCACGAGGCCGAGCGCGACGAGGAAGACCCACTCGATGTAGGGGATGAGGGCGACGCAGAACCCGGCCACGAGCGTGTCGACGAGGATCGCGATGTCGAGGCCAATGTCGGACGACACCTTCGGCAGCAGGAACCACACGGCGGCGCACCACACCGTGATGGCGACGGCCGGCACGACGCCGAGGCGGCCGAGCGACTGCTCGTGGCCGGGCAGTGCGCTGAACGCCAGGGCGAGCAGCACCGCCGAGAGCTGGATGATCACCAGGATCCGGTACGCCGCGTTCGGGTCGCCGGACGGGGCGGCCCCGGGCACTCCGGACGAGGACGTGGTCCGTCGCGGCGGCGCGCCCCCGTCGGCACGGGTCATGCCCTCAGGCTAGGAGCGCGGTGCGCGGTGATGCAGCGCGGATCGGCTTGTGGCGCACCGCACCCCATCCATAGCGCCCCGTCCACCGCATCCGTCCATCGGACGCGGCGCGCCCGAGCGGACGCCTCCAGCACGGGATGCGCTGCGTCGGAGGGACCGGCCCGAGGCGGGGGACGGCGGTGACGCCCTTGCGCGCGATGCTGGTTGGATCGGGGGATGACCACCCCCGACGAGCCCGCGGCCGACGAGCGCGTGGCCGACGCGCCCGCCGAGCCCGATGCTTCGTCGGAGGTCGCCGTCGCACTCGCGGCCGCGGTCGAGGCGCTCGGCGGCGAGGACCGCGCGGGGCAGCTCGCGATGGCCGAGGCGGTCGCGGCCACCCTCGGCGGGGCCGGGCACCTGCTCGTGCAGGCCGGCACGGGCACCGGGAAGTCGCTGGCCTACCTCGTTCCCGCGATCCTGCACGCGACGAACCCGGACCGTCGCGTGGTCGTCGCCACCGCCACCCTCGCGCTGCAGCACCAGCTCGTGTCGCGCGACCTCCCGCGCCTCGTCGAGGCCCTGGCACCGGTGCTGAAGCGGACCCCGACGTACGCCGTGCTCAAGGGCCGGCACAACTACGTCTGCCTCGACCGGCTGCACCGCGGCGCCGACGACCGCGAGGACTCCGACTCCGACGCCCTGTTCGCCGCACCCACCACGGTGCTCGGCCGGCAGGCCAAGGACCTGCGCGAGTGGGTCGAGGAGACCGAGACCGGTGACCGCGACGACCTGCCGTTCACCGTCGACGGGCGGGTGTGGCGCGGCGTGTCGGTCTCCGGTCGCGAGTGCGTGGGCGCGGCGAAGTGCGCCTACGGCGACGACTGCTTCGCGGAGGCCGCGCGCGCGAAGGCCAACGCGTCGCAGGTGATCATCACCAACCACGCGATGCTCGCGATCCACACGATGGACAACGTGCCGGTGCTGCCCGAGCACGACGCCGTGGTGATCGACGAGGGCCACGAGCTCGTCGACCGGGCCACGGCCGCGGTGACCAACGAGATCTCCGAGGCGATGGTCGACCGTGCGGCGCAGCGTGCCCGGCGGCTGGTCGAGGCCGACCTCTCCGAGCGGCTCGAGTCCGCGGCCGAGGCGCTCGGCATCGAGCTCGCGGTGCGCGCCGAGGGGCAGCTCGGCCCGGTGCGCGTGGAGTCGGTGACCGGGGGGCTGCTGCTCGCGCTGGCCGCCGTACGCGACACGACGCACGCGGCGGTGACCAAGCTGGCCTCCGACGTGTCGAAGGACGACCCCGAGGCGCTCGCCGCGCGGACCCGGGCGAAGGGGCTGCTGCAGGAGGTGCACGACGTGGCGGGCGAGCTGCTCGCGCTCGACGACGCCGACGTCGCGTGGCTCGACCCCGGCGACCGTCGCGCCCCGGTGCTGCGCATCGCGCCGCTCGAGGTCGCGGGGCTGCTGCGCACCTCGCTGTTCGACGCCTCGCGCGTGGTGGTCACGAGCGCCACGATGCAGCTGGGCGGGTCCTTCGAGCCGGTCGCGCGGTCCTTCGGCCTCCCGACCGACGGCACGTCGTCCGCCGAGGGAGCCTGGACCGGCCTCGACGTGGGATCGCCGTTCGACCATGCGCGCCAAGGGATCCTCTACGTCGCCACCTCGGTGCCACCGCCCGGTCGCGGCGGCACGGACGACGCAGCGATGGACGAGCTCGCGGACCTCATCGCGGCCGCGGGCGGTCGCACCCTCGCGCTGTTCTCGTCCTGGCGCGGGGTCGAGCGCGCGGCCGAGGCGCTCGCTGTCTCGTTGCCGGACCGGCTGCTCGACCGCGAGATCGTGCCGCTCGACGTGCCCGTGCTCGTGCAGAAGCGCGGCGACTCGGTGGCCGACCTCGTGTCGCGCTTCGCGGCCGAGCCGCGCTCGGTGCTGCTCGGCACGCTCTCGCTGTGGCAAGGGGTCGACGTACCCGGGCAGGCCTGTCATCTCGTGGTGATCGACCGCATCCCGTTCCCGCGGCCGGACGACCCGCTGGTGGCCGCGCGGTCGAAGTACGCTGAGGAGCACGGCGGCAACGGCTTCACGGCCGTGTCGGTGCCGCGCGCGGCGTTGCTCCTCGCCCAGGGCGTCGGCCGGCTGATCCGCTCCTCGACCGACCGCGGCGTGGTGGCCGTGCTCGACCCGCGGCTCGCGACCGCGCGCTACGGCGACTACCTGCGCCGATCGCTGCCGCCCTTCTGGTTCACCACCGACGGCGCCCTCGTGCGCCAGAGCCTGCAACGTCTCGACGAGCTGACCGCCGTACCCGCCCAGCCCGCGAAGACGAAGCAGCCCGCGACGAAGCAGCCCGCGACGAAGCAGCCCATGCCGAAGAAGCCGACGCCACCCTCCTGACCCGCCACCCCCCTTGTTGCCCACCTAACCTCGATCTTTCGTGATCTTGGTCGTTCCTTTCTGTCGGTGTGATCGCTCTGGTCTCGGCGTTGAGCGCCGTCGGGCTCGACGGCGGCCCGCCAGGCCTGGCGGGGCACCGAGGCGAGGGCGTCGACGACGAACGTGGACGCGTAGAACCCGACGGAGTACTGCAGTTCCAGGCCGGTGACGTGACCCAGAAACGCCTTGGTCCCGCCGCCGGAGTCCGCCCGGACCAGCACCGAGGACCGCTGCGCCTCGGGGAGCTGGGAACGACAGTTGGGTGGGCAAGAAGGGTGGGGGGTGGACGCAGATGTGGCGTCACCGCGACGTTGCTCGCGCGGTGACGTCACATCGTGCGCGGTGGGGCTAGAGGCGGCGCAGGACTGCGACGACCTTGCCGACGATCCGGGCGTGGTCGCCGTCGATGGGGGAGAAGTCCTTGTTGGCCGGGAGCAGCTTCACGTGGCCGTTCTTGCGCTGGAAGGTCTTCACCGTGGCTTCGTCGTCGAGCATCGCGGCGACGATGTCGCCGTTGACGGCGTCGGGCTGCGAGCGCACGACGACCCAGTCGCCGTCGCAGATCGCGGCGTCGATCATCGACTCGCCGACGACCTTGAGCAGGAACAGCTCGCCGTCGCCCACGAGGGACTTCGGCAGCGGGAAGACCTCCTCGATGGCCTGCTCGGCGAGGATCGGCCCACCGGCGGCGATGCGGCCGATGACGGGGACGTACATCGCCTCCGGCATCGAGTCGCCGATGCCCGTGACGTCGTGGTGGCTCTCGCCGGGGTCGACGATCTCCATCGCGCGCGGCAGGCGCGGGTCGCGACGGATGTAGCCCTTCTTCTCCAGCGCGGCGAGCTGGTGGGCGACCGACGACGGCGACGTGAGGCCCACGGCCTCGCCGATCTCGCGCATCGACGGCGGGTAGCCACGGGTCTCGATCGCGTTGCGGATCATGTCCAGCACGATCCGCTGGCGCACGGTGAGGCCGTCGGCCGCGGGGAGGCCCGCGGGGACGCGGATCTCGGTGACCTTCGGCCGACCGGCCTTGCGACGCGGTGCCTCGGGAGTCTTCTTGGTGGCCATGGTGCTCCTCGCCGTGACGGGACTCGGACTGACGGACCTCGGACGTGCTGGTCGCGCTGGTCGTGCGGGTGGCGCCTGTCGTGCTCGGCCGGCCTCGAGGCCGGCTGACTGTCGGACCCCCTGGGAAGACTTCACGACGTACAGGCGACCGATGCTCAGGCTAGCGAGTTAGGACACCTGTTTCAAACAACTGTACGGAAGATGCGTGACACGGCGCGTCGCGGGTGCTAGAAATCAGATAGGCGTTCGATCGAACACCCGTACGGGCACCACGGCACCACGGCACCAAGCAGCACCCGCAGGACGCACGACCCGCCAGACCAGCGCGAGACGGCAGGCACTACCGACGCAGCTCGACTCCCAGGAGGCAGGCAGACATGGCCACGATCTCGATCGCCGCACCGGTCCAGCGCCGCGACGCCGCGCGTCGTCCCGCATCCGTCCCGGTGGCGCGCCGTAGTCCTTCTGCCCCTTCGGGATACGCCGCTCCCACCCTCGTGCTCCCGCGGCCCGTCGGGTCAGACGCTCGTCCCCTGCGTCTGACCCGACGCGGTCGCCGGCTCGCCCGCACCGTCGTCGTCGCGCTGGCGCTGCTCATCGCGCTGGTCGTGTCGACGGCCGGGCACGCGTCGACCTCGCAGGCCGGCACCGGGCGTGCCGTGGCGGCGACCACGACGGTCGTCGTCCAGCCGGGTCAGACTCTGTGGACGGTGGCCCGCGGCCTGTCGGCCGACGCCGACCTGCGCGAGACCGTCGCCCGGATCCAGGAGCTCAACGGCCTCGCCAGCTCGTCGGTGCGCCCGGGCCAGCAGCTGATCGTCCCCGTGATCGGCTGACCGACGTGATCGCCACGACCGGCGACGACGGCCGACTCATCGTCACCCTCGAGCCGCGCACGACGTATCGGCTCACTGACGACCACCTCGGCGGCTACCTCCTCGAGCCGCTCGAGGGCGAGGATCTCGCCGAGGCGCTGGCCGAGGAGGCGCGCGCACTCGAGGCGCCGAGCCCCGAGCTGCAGGCCGCCCTGGACCTCATCAGCGCGACCTTCGGCCGCCGCAGCGCTTGACGGCGCACCCCGCCCGAGCTCAGGTGGTCAGATGACCGACAAGGCCGACTTCAAGAAGAGCCTCGACTCCTACCAGGCCACGCGAGGGCAGTTCCGGATCGTGGAGGTCCCGGATCTGCAGTACCTCATGATCGACGGGCACGGTGACCCGAACACGTCGGCCGAGTTCGCCGACGCCGTCGCCTCGCTCTACCCGCTGGCCTACGCGCTGAAGTTCGCGAGCAAGCGCGACCTCGGGCGGGACTACGTCGTCATGCCGCTCGAGGGGCTCTGGTGGGCCGACGACATGGACTCGTTCACCACGTCGCGCACCAAGTCCCGATGGGACTGGACGCTGATGGTCATGGTCCCGGACTGGATCGACCGCGAGATGTACGCGGCGGCCGTGGAGGCCGCCCCTGCCAAGGACCCGTCGCTGCGCGTCGCCGACGTACGCCTGGAGACGCTGTCGGAGGGGAGCTGCGTCCAGACGCTGCACGTCGGCTCGTTCGACGACGAGGCCGGTCTGCTCGCGCGCCTGCACGACGAGTTCATCCCCGAGCACGGCCTGGAGGTGTCCGGCAAGCACCACGAGATCTACCTCAGCGACCTCCGCCGCACCGCCCCCGAGAAGCTGCGCACGATCCTGCGCCAACCCGTCAGAGCCGCTGGGGCGCCGGATGCACATAGAGCCCCCCGCTGAGACTGATCAACTGGTCGCTTCCCGGCGCGGGAGTGACCCCGGCGCGGGAGACGACCAGTTGATCAGTCTCAGCAGGGGAGGAGGTGGGTGTGCGACACGCCGGGACACGCCACCTCCTGCGGTCGGCGTACGACGAATCCGCACCGCGTCGAGCGCCGGAATCGCACCAATCTCAGGCGTGTCGCGGGGTCGGCGGCGTCGACCAAGATCACCCCCGCAAGAAGCGCGGCTGCGAGCCTTGCGCCTGTCGGAGGTGGGGTCTACGGTTCACCACATCTAGTAGTTACACCGCTGTAAGTCATCCACAGATTGTGGTCCGGGCCTCACAGGTTGTCCCCAGGCAATCCCCACGGCCATCCACAGGGCGACCCGGCAGAACACCACAAAACAGGACATTCCAGGTCATGCAGCTCGGCGCGTGACCGGCCCGAACCACGACCCTGCCACGACGACGAAGGGAGCCGGAGCATGCACTGCCCGTTCTGCCGCCACTCCGACTCCCGCGTCGTCGACTCCCGGGCCAGCGACGACGGCACGTCCATCCGCCGCCGGCGCCAGTGCCCGGAGTGCGGCAAGCGGTTCACCACCGCGGAGACCGTCACGATCACGGTCACCAAGCGCAACGGCGTCACCGAGCCGTTCACCCGCGACAAGGTCGCGAGCGGCGTGCGCAAGGCGTGCCAGGGCCGGCCGGTGAGCGAGGACGACCTCGCGCTGCTGGCCCAGACGGTCGAGGAGGGCGTCCGCGCGAGCGGGTGCGCCGAGATCGCCAGCCACGACGTCGGCCTCGCGATCCTCGGCCCGCTGCGCGACCTCGACGAGATCGCCTACCTGCGCTTCGCGAGCGTCTACCGCGCGTTCACCGACCTCGAGGACTTCGAGTCCGAGATCGCGCTGCTGCGTGCTGAACGCCAGCTCGCGAGCAGCCCGCCGACGCACAGCGTCACGTAAGCCCGGGCCGCACGCACCGAGCCCCACGAACCGAGCCCCACGAACCGAGCCCCACGAACCCTGAACCGGCGTCTTCCCCCGCCCGACAGCACTGCACCACCAGGCGAGAAACACCCCAGAACCACCCGATCCGCGGAAGTCCGCGCGACCGGCCGACGTTGGAACTACTGCACCGGATCGCACCTCTCGCGGGGGAGTGCGACCAGCCGCTGGAGGAGCGAGCATGACGCAGACGACGGGTAGCGCGAAGAGCACTGCCGCGAAGAAGGGCGGCCCTCAGGTGGCCGGTCTCACGATCGACCGCATCTACACCACGCCGGGCACCCACCCCTACGACGAGGTCACGTGGGAGCACCGCGACGTCGTGCAGACGAACTGGAAGACCGGCGAGACCGTCTTCGAGCAGCGCGGTGTGGAGTTCCCCGACTTCTGGAGCGTCAACGCCTCCACGATCGTCACCACGAAGTACTTCCGCGGCGCCGTGGGCACCGAGGTGCGCGAGCGCAGCCTCAAGCAGCTCATCGACCGCGTGGTGCTCACCTACACCAAGGCGGGCAAGGACTTCGGCTACTTCCTCACCGAGGCCGACGCCGAGACCTTCGAGCACGAGCTCACCTGGATGCTGCTCCACCAGGTGTTCTCGTTCAACAGCCCCGTGTGGTTCAACGTCGGCACGTCGAGCCCGCAGCAGGTGAGCGCCTGCTTCATCCTCAGCGTCGACGACACGATGGACTCGATCCTCAACTGGTACCGCGAGGAGGGTCTGATCTTCAAGGGCGGCTCCGGCGCCGGCCTCAACCTCTCCCGCATCCGCTCGAGCAAGGAGCTGCTGTCCTCCGGCGGCACCGCGAGCGGCCCGGTCTCCTTCATGCGCGGTGCTGATGCGTCCGCCGGCACGATCAAGAGCGGCGGCGCCACGCGTCGCGCGGCGAAGATGGTCGTCCTGGACATCGACCACCCCGACATCGAGGAGTTCATCGAGACCAAGGCCGCGGAGGAGCGCAAGATCCGCGTCCTGCGCGACGCCGGCTTCGACATGGACCTCGGCGGCAAGGACATCACGAGCGTCCAGTACCAGAACGCCAACAACTCGGTGCGGGTGAGCGACGAGTTCATGCGCGCGGTCGAGGAGGGTCGCGACTTCGGTCTGCGCGCCCGCGAGACCGGCGAGGTCATCGAGACGGTCGACGCGAAGACGCTGTTCGAGAAGGTCTGCAAGGCCGCGTGGGAGTGCGCCGACCCCGGCATCCAGTACGACGACACCATCAACGACTGGCACACCAACCCCGAGACCGGCCGCATCACCGCGAGCAACCCGTGCTCGGAGTACATGAGCCTGGACAACTCCAGCTGCAACCTCGCGAGCCTCAACCTGCTGAAGTTCCTCAAGGACGACGACACCTTCGACGGCGCCACCTTCGCCAAGGCCGTCGAGCTGATCATCACCGCGATGGACATCTCGATCTGCTTCGCCGACTTCCCGACCGCGCCCATCGCCGACACCACGCAGAAGTACCGCCAGCTCGGCATCGGCTTCGCCAACCTCGGCGCGCTGCTCATGGCGACCGGCCTGCCGTATGACTCCGACGGTGGCCGCGCGCTCGCGGCCGCCATCACGAGCCTGATGACGGGCACGGCGTACAAGCGGTCGGCGGAGATCGCCGGAGTGGTCGGGCCGTACGAGGGCTACGCCCGCAACGCCACGGCCCACCAGCGCGTGATGCGCAAGCACGCCGCGGCGACCGACGCGGTGCGCACGGTGACGAGCCTGGACTCCGACGTGCTCAAGCTCGCGCACGCGGCGTGGGAGACCGGCAACAGGATCGGTGCGAAGAACGGCTGGCGCAACGCGCAGGCCAGCGTTCTCGCGCCCACCGGCACCATCGGCTTCATGATGGACTGCGACACCACCGGCATCGAGCCCGACTTCTCGCTGGTGAAGTTCAAGAAGCTCGTCGGCGGCGGCTCGATGCAGATCGTGAACCAGACGATCCCGCGGGCGCTGCGCAAGCTCGGCTACACCGAGGAGACGGTGGAGGCGATCGTCGAGTACATCGCCGACAAGGGCCACGTGATCGACGCGCCCGGTCTCAAGACCGAGCACTACCCGATCTTCGACTGCGCGATGGGCGAGCGCTCGATCACGCCCATGGGCCACGTGCGGATGATGGCCGCGGCGCAGCCGTTCCTCTCGGGTGCGATCTCCAAGACGGTGAACATGCCGGAGGACGCCTCCATCGAGGAGGTCGAGGAGATCTACTTCCAGGCCTGGAAGATGGGCATCAAGGCCCTCGCGATCTACCGCGACAACTGCAAGGTCGGCCAGCCGCTCTCCGACGGCAAGTCGACCAAGCAGGACAACGGCGTGGCCGCGGTGGCTGCCGCTCCCGCGGTGATCGAGTACCGCCCGGTGCGCAAGCGGCTGCCGAAGAAGCGCCCGAGCCAGACCGTGTCGTTCTCCGTGGGCGGCGCCGAGGGCTACATGACCGCCGGCTCCTACCCCGACGACGGTCTCGGCGAGGTCTTCCTCAAGCTCGGCAAGCAGGGCTCCACGCTCGCCGGCGTGATGGACGCCTTCTCCATCGCGATCTCGATCGCGCTGCAGTACGGCGTTCCCCTCGAGGCCTACGTCTCGAAGTTCGTCAACATGCGCTTCGAGCCGGCCGGCCTCACCGACGACGCCGACATCCGCATGGCGCAGTCGATGATGGACTACATCTTCCGTCGCCTCGCCCTGGACTACTTGCCCTATGAGAAGCGCGCCGCGCTCGGCATCTTCACCGCCGACGAGCGCGCCGACCAGGTCTCGCAGTCCTACGGCGCTCCCTCGCAGGCACCCGCTGCGGAGATCGTCACCGCGGTGGCGGAGGAGCTCGAGACGCTGTCGCAGTCCGCTGCGGTGGAGTCACCCGTCCCCGCCGCCGACGCCACCCCGGTGGGTTCGGCCCCGGCGCCCCGCGAGGCGCACTCCTCGGCCGAGCTGCTCGAGGTCATCACCGGCAAGTCGTCCGATGCGCCGCTCTGCATGACCTGCGGCATCAAGATGCGCCCGGCCGGCTCCTGCTACGTCTGCGAGGGCTGCGGCTCGACCAGCGGCTGCAGCTGATGTCGTCGTGTCCCGCGACAGATGTCATCCGGGCTGATCGACGGATGTCACGTCAGATGTCGCGTCAGATGTCATCCATCAGGGTGATCTGGGCTGCCTGAACAGTAGCCCCAAAGGTCCATCGGGCCGTGTCTACCGTGGGGAAGCGGTGGACACGGCCCGATGTACGTCCGGGCCACATGCGAGAGGGATATCCGGCATTCTGACTCGCCTCGTCCGGCAGGATCGGCTCGTGACAGAAGGGCAGGGGACCGTAGGTCAGCACCTCGTGGTGTGGGTGGACCGCTGGCAGCAGCAGTGCTGTGGAGATCCTTGGTCCATCGGCTCCCGAGTGAGTTGGACGCTCACCGAGCCCGACGAGGACTACCTCAACTACGTCCTCCCACCCGAGACTGCCGTCGTCGTGGATCGAGCGGAGGAGCATCACGGCGGCGTACCTGAGGATGCACTTCCCACGTCGGGAGTGGTGAAGGCCGTCCGTGCTGTATGCGTTCGATACGAGTCATCCCCTCGCGGCGATCCCCCAGCCGTACATCCCGTGGAGGGGTCTGCGCGACTCACGCCCCTCAGCGGATCGGACCTCGACGGCATCCGCTTGGAAGGCCTCGTCGGATACCTCGTCGAACTCCAGACGTGAGCCGCCCAGACGTGCCGATCTCGCTCGCCTCAGATGCGACTAAGCCCGGTTGGTCGGTGCTGACGGCACACCATCATCGAAACGCACCGCCTCTGTCAGTGGTGCACGAGATCCTCGAGGTGTGAGTACGACGTTCGATCTCGTGACCCTCGTCGAGCAAGTGATCACCGATCTGTTACCCGGGCAGTTCCTCACCCTGGACTACGACAGCGGCGATCCCGGCCGCGAGCCGTACGCTCAGCTCGCAATCGAGTTCGACGAGTACTACCTCGAGGTGGTGTCGGAGCACTACCTCCCGCCCACCGAATGGCCTCTCAACACACGCTGGCTCCGCAGCCACGGCTGGTCGTGCCCGGACGAGAGCACCGCCAACTGGTGGCGCACGACAAGCGACGCCCACCTCGCCGCTCGGGCGCTCGTCACGGCTCTGACGACCGCCCGAGCGTGCCGGGAACCTGACCGGTTCTCGGTCTCGATCGGGACGTTCTCACCACCTCCCGGTGGCGGCAAGCCACTGCTCGACACCCGTGACCAGATGGTCGCGGCATGAGTCCGGACGACAGGCTCACCACGCTACGTTCAGAGACGGAGGTGATCTCATGACCCTGCCCGAACGTCTGGCCAGCGACGGAGCCTTTCCCTTCGGCCGGCCCAACTGCCCTCGGGACGTGACCTGGCGGGGGACAGGGACTCCTCGGTTGCTCGTCGTGGGTGTCTATCCCAGCGCGCTGCACGTGCGCTGGATCGCGCCGAGGTCGGTGGACACGCCGGCAGGGGGCGTCGGACGGGTCACCGCCATGGCGGTCGATGTTGAGCCGGAGGTGTTCTGGCGAGGAGAACACGCGGACGGTCTCGTCGAGCGTTGGAAGGACGAGGTCGGTTTCGTCGAGGGCGATGAGCCGGGTTGCGACGGTCACGCCAGCGCCCACGGCAACGGCCCGTCGGGACGCACAGTCGACACCTACCTCGACGTGCTCTCCATCGCCCCAACCGATACCGCGTATCTCGACGTCTACCCCGTGTTCGTCGTCCACCACGGATCCGGCAGCCAGGGCCACGCCGTACGCCGGGACTACGACCCCATCGCGACGCGCCTCGGGGCAGGCGGGCGATCAGAGTCGACACTGCCACGTCGCCCCAGCGCCACGCG